>ERZ1027033.26-NODE-26-length-105738-cov-9.303398_pt1 | contig 105738 bp, 93 predicted proteins | sample MGYA00519444_ERZ1027033 | MGnify/ENA primary metagenome ERZ1027033 (study PRJEB26926, sample SAMN06164887) | human gut metagenome | biome: ENVO:00009003; feature: ENVO:2100002; material: ENVO:00002003 | host: Homo sapiens | place: USA | collected 2012 ...
AGTTTCTCGGGGTTGAGCACGAAGCTGTTCTTCACGCGGTCGAACTCCTCCTCGTCGAGGAAGCGCTCCTTCTGTACGCGCGTCATGTAGAGAACGTCCAGTTCGGGCATCACCTCCTCCATGGTCTCCACCTCGCGGAACTCCAGCTTCGAGTTCTCGCTCATCTCGGCCAGCATGTAGTCGGGAAGGCGCAGCTCCTGCGGGGCGATCAGGATGACCTTGATGCCCGAGTAGCGCGACAGCGCCTTGATGAGCGAATGGACGGTGCGGCCGAACTTGAGGTCGCCGCAGAAGCCGATCGTCATGTTGTCGAAACGCCCCTTTTCGCGCTTGATCGTCAGCAGGTCGGTCAGCGTCTGCGTCGGGTGGCTGTGGCTGCCGTCGCCGGCATTGATGACCGGCACCCCGGCATACTGCGAGGCCACGAGCGGCGCCCCCTCCTTGAAGTGGCGCATGGCGATGATGTCCGCGAAGCAGCGGATCACACGTACGGTATCAGCCACGGTCTCGCCCTTCGACACGGACGACGAGTTGGCGTCCGAGAAACCGATGACGTTGCCGCCCAGCTCCATCATGGCCGAGGTGAAACTCAGGCGCGTACGGGTCGACGGTTCGTAGAAGAGCGTCGCCAGCTTCTTTCCCTTGCATGCCTCGCTGTATTTGGCACGGTTGGCGATGATGTCCTCCGCCAGCGCAACGATCTGTTCGGTTTCGGCAACCGTCAGGTCGGTCGGATCGATTAAATGTCGCATATTTTTCTTCTCTGTTTCAGTTTCGGGTTACGTAGTCCGTATCGGCTCCGGCATGTCCGCGGCTTCGCACCACTGCGGACGGGCATATCCCCGCACGGCAGGTAAGGCCCGGCCGGGAATGCGCGGCCGCAGCGAACTATTTATCCATCCAGCTTTCGTCCGAGGGGTTGTCGCGGAACTTCAGCAGCCGGGCCTTATCCCCGGGCTCGATATACCCCTCTTCGGCGGCGACCTCCACCAGCGCATCGAGGTTCGAAAGGCTATAATTGACGACGCCGGCCTCTTTCAGGCGCTCAAGCCCCTTTTTCATGCCGTAGGTGAAGATCGAAGCCACACCCAGCACCTCGGCACCTGCCTCGCGCAGGGCGTTCACCACCTCGATGCAGGAACCGCCGGTCGAGATCAGGTCTTCGATCACGACGACCTTCTGCCCCTGCTCCAGTTTGCCTTCGATCCGGTTGCCGCGGCCGTGGTCTTTCGAACCGCTGCGCACATAACCCATCGGCAAGTCGAGGATCGTCGCAGTGATGGCCGCATGGGCGATGCCGGCGGTCGAAGTGCCCATCAGCACCTCGGCACCGGGGAATTTGGTGCGGATGATCCCGGCAAGCCCGGCCTCGACATGTCCGCGCACGACAGGTGCCGTCAGCGTCAGGCGGTTGTCGCAATAGATCGGGCTCTTGATACCGCTGGCCCAGGTAAACGGCTGCTCGGGGCGCAGGAATACCGCGCCGATCGAGAGCAGGTCTTTCGCAATTGATTTCTCCATGGTAATTTTCGTTTTTCGGTTATTTTTCCAGTTCCCCGGCCACCCACTCGACCCACGGGTCGACGTTGTCGGCGAGCGTCGCGGGCAGCGGCAACGGAATGCGCACGTCGGGCGCGATCCCCTCCCGGTCGATGCCGCGCCCTGCGGGAATCCGTTTGGAACGGGTGACGGGCACGATCATCCAACGCGCCGTGTCCCGAGGGAAATAAAGTATCTCGCAGTTCGAATAGTCGAGGCACCCCAGCGTGTTGTCCTGTCCGTAGACGGTCGTACGACGGCTGCACGCCTTGATTTCGAGCACCAGCTGCTCACCCGACGAAGCCACCCGACCGTCGACGATCAGCGCGGCGCGCCGGGGCACGGGCGACACCGAATCGTAACGGATACGGTAGGTTTTGCCCTCTTCGAGAAATTCCCCGGCCGGAGTTCGCTCCATACGCGCAACCTTCCTGCGTCCCCGCTCCGTATTCCCGGCAAACTCCCGGACGTGGGCGATGGCTATATCCGATACGCGGTACTCCATGGCATCCTCCGTACCTTCGTGGTCGTAGAGCAGTTTGAGCAGGGGTTCATAGGCATTGTCGCTCCCGCCCATATTGCCGCGGATGTCGACGACAAGGTTCTCACAGCCCGAGGCGCGGTAAGCCGCGACAGCGGCCCGCACTCCGGCGATTTCGGCATCGGTCAGGTCGCACGACGGGAATCGGATCAAATACGTATCTTCGTCCACGCGGCAGTGCATGAACTGCGGATCGTAACGCTTCATCCGCCCGGCATAGTCCGTATCGCGGTGCAGCGACTTAGCCCGGTAGGCTTCGGCACCGGGTGTTTGGAGGTGCGAATCGTCGAACCAGCCGAGGTATTCGGCAATGGCATCATAGACGTCACGGTCGCCGGAAATCTCGCTTTGCAGCCGCCCTTTCAGTGCGGCGTACTCCGCTTCGCGGCCCGCGGTCTTGTCCGAATAGCCGGCATAGGCGCGTTCCACGACATCGACGGCATAGTCGAAATCGGACACAGCGTCCCCTGCCGGGGTTTGTGCCCCGGCCGACAGCAGGCAAAGCACGGCCGCAGCCGCCAGCGACATTCGCAGCAAGGTCTTCATCGGACAGGTTCGTATGAATCGGCTCCCCGGATCGGTTCTTCCCGACCGGAGGGTTATTCCAGTGCCGAGCGTAAAATCTTCTCCACCTCCTCGGGATAAACCCCGCCTTCGTGCACCTTCACGCCGTCGACATAGAATGTCGGCACGTAGTAATAGTCGAACGTGTCGGCCAGCGCAGGCTGCTCCGACTCCTCGATCATCTCGATCCCGACGGCAGCCAGCTCGGGGTGCGCTGCCCTGGCCTCTTCGATGTAACGCAGCGCCTTCTTGCAGAAGGGGCAGTTTTTCAGGTAGAAAAGTTTTACCGGTTTCATAACTATACTGTTTAAAAGTAACTTCGCGGATTATCCGCAGAATTCGTCCACACAGCGGCGGTAGGCTGCCACGGGGTCGGCCGCGGCGGTGATCGGGCGTCCCACGACGATGAAGTCGGAGCCGATCTCCCGCGCACGGGCGGGCGTGGTGACACGCACCTGATCCGCCACGTCACCGTCTGCAAAACGCACGCCGGGCGTGATTGTGAGGAACTCTTTTCCGCAGGCCCCGTGCACCATGCCCGCTTCGAGCGGCGAGCAGACCACGCCGTCGAGCCCTGCGGCCTTGGTATTCTGCGCATATTTCACGATCGTGTCGCCGATCGAAGATGCGATCAGCAGCTCCTGCTGCATACGCTCCTCGCTGGTCGAGGTGAGCTGTGTCACGGCGATCAGCAGGGGGCGCGTACCGTCCTCGCGCGTAAGCCCCTCGAGGGCATATTTCATCATCTCGATGGTTCCCGCCGCATGGACGTTGCACATGTCCACGTCCAGCCGCGACAGCACGGCCATCGCCTTCTTCACCGTATTGGGAATATCGTGCAGCTTGAGGTCGAGGAAAATCTTGTGCCCCCGGCGCTTGATCTCACGCACGATTTCCGGCCCTTCGGCATAGAACAGCTCCATGCCGATCTTGAGGAAAGGTTTGCGTGCCTCGCCCCTGAACAGGTCGAGGAATTTGAAGGTATCTTCCGCAGACTTGAAGTCGCAGGCGATAATTACGTCATGTTGCATATCGTACGATTTTACGTTCATTCTACAATTCCGATTATGTCGCTCAGCCGCCCGATCCCGAGCCGTTGCATCTCGGCAGGCAGCGCCTCGACGATCTCCTTCGAGGCATAGGGGTTCACCAGGTTCGCAGCGCCGACCTGTACGGCCGTAGCGCCGGCCATCATCATTTCGATCACATCGCGGGCCGTTGTCACGCCGCCGCACCCCATGACAGGTATCTTGCAGGCTTTGGCGACCTGGTAGACCATCCGCACGGCCACGGGGAAGACCGCGGCACCCGAAAAACCACCCATCGTATTGGCGATGACCGTCTTGCGGCACCTGACGTCGATCCGCATACCCAGCAGGGTGTTTATCAGGCAGATGCCGTCGGCACCCGCCTCCTCGCACGCCCGGGCGATCGAAACGATGTCCGTCACGTTGGGCGACAGCTTGATGTAGACGGGTTTGGTCGTCACGGCCTTCACAGCGCGCGTCACCTCGGCGGCACACTCGGGCGACGTGCCGAACGACATGCCGCCGTGCCGCACGTTGGGGCACGAGACGTTGACCTCGATGATGCCGACCTGCGGCTCGCGGTCGATCCGCTCGCAGCAATAGGCGTACTCCTCGACCGAAAAGCCGCTGATATTGGCGATCACGGGTTTATGGAAAAAAGTCTTCAGGCGCGGCAGCTCTTCGGCGATCACGGCGTCGATGCCCGGGTTCTGCAACCCCACGGCGTTGATCATGCCCGCCGTACATTCGGCGATGCGGGGCGTGGGGTTCCCGAAGCGCGCATCGCGCGTGGTGCCCTTGAACGAAAACGACCCGAGGATGTTGATGTCGTAAAAATCCCGGAACTCGTTGCCGTACCCGAACGTACCGCTGGCCGGCACGACCGGGTTATCCAGTCTCAGGCCGCTCAGGCTGACGGACATATCCGCGGCGGGTTTTTCCGCGGGCCGGTTTTGTGCGATGAACTGCTTGTTTACCATATGACCTCCCCTTTCGTTAATACGGGCCCCTCCTTGCAGATGCGCTTGTTGCCGTATTTGGTTTTGCACGAACAACCCATGCAGGCCCCGAAACCGCAGCCCATGCGCTCTTCGAACGAGAGCTGCCCGTCCTGCTGCACGGCGTCGCACAATGCCCGCAGCATCGGCAGCGGCCCGCAGGCATAGAAATAGTCGAACTCGGGGCGGCACTCGGCGATGGCCGTCGTGACGAAACCCCTGACACCCGCCGAACCGTCGGCCGTAGCCAGATCGACGTCGCAGCCCAGCGCCCGGAATTCGTCGGCATAGAAAACCTCGTCCGCCGTATTGAACCCGAGCACCACGCCGACCCGTTTGCCTGCCGCAAGCAGCACTTTGGCCAGGTTGTAGAGCGGGGGCACGCCTACGCCGCCGCCCACCAGCAGGGGACGCTGTGCGGCATTGTGCACGTCGAACCCGTTGCCGAGCCCCGTCAGCAGGTCGAGCCCCCCGCCCGCAGCCATACGGCTCATCTGTGCGGTTCCCTCGCCCACCACCTTGTAGATGAGCGTGAGCGTCGTGGCGTCGTAGTCGCAGACCGAGATCGGACGGCGCAGGTAACGGCCTTCGAGGGCGATGTCGACGAACTGCCCGGGGGCGGTGATCCACTGCGTATCCCCCCCGAGCACCATGCGCCATACGGTCGCCGTCAGCGGTTCGTTGGCAAGGATTTTATAGATGCCTTTTTTATACATGCTTTTCTGTCCCGATGTGCCGCAGGTGCGGCATAAAACCCGAAATCACTTCGCGTCGATGGTCGAAACCCCGAACGTAATCTCTTCCAGCACGTCCAACAGCACCTTCACCGTTTCGAGCGCCGTAAATACCGTCACGTTGTTCTCGACGGCCGTGCGGCGGATCTCGTACCCGTCGAGGCGCGTGTTATGCTGGTTGACGTCGATGGTGTTGATGACGTAGCTCACATGTCCCTGGCGCAGCGAGTCGATGATCTCCGAACTGCCTTCGCTCAGCTTGCGGCGCGTACGGGTACGGATGCCGTGGTTGCGCAGGAACTCGGCCGTCCCGGTCGTGGCCTCGATGTTGAAGCCCAGGTCGTAGAAACGCCGCACGAGGGGCAGCGCCTGCTCCTTGTCGTGGTCGGCGATCGTGACGAAGATCGTACCGTAGTTGGAGACGTTCATGCCCGTGGCCTGCAACGCCTTGTAAAGCGCGCGGGTGAGTTTGTCGTCGTAGCCGATCGCCTCGCCCGTGGACTTCATCTCGGGCGACAGGTACGAATCCATACCGCGGATCTTGGCGAACGAGAAAGCCGGGGCCTTGACGTACCAGCGTTTCTTCTCCTTGCCGTAGACTTCGGTGATGCCCAGCTCGCGGAGCGTCTTGCCCAGGATGACCTGCGTGGCGATGTGCGCCATGGGCACGCCCGTCGACTTGGAAAGGAACGGTACGGTACGCGACGAACGCGGGTTGACCTCGATGACATAGACCTCGTCGTTTTCGTCGAGGATGAACTGGATGTTATAGAGGCCGACGATGCCGATCCTCAGGCCGAGTTTGACCGTATAGCCGATGATCTTGTCCTTGGCCTTCTGGCTGACGCTGAAGGTCGGATAGACGCTGATCGAGTCGCCCGAATGGATACCCGTACGCTCCACATGTTCCATGATGCCGGGGATGAAGACGTCCTTGCCGTCGCAGATGGCGTCCACCTCCAGCTCCTTGCCCATGATATAGCGGTCGACCAGCACCGGCGAATCCTCGTTGACCTCGACGGCCGTCTGCAGGTAGTGGCGCAGGCGCTCCTCGTTCGAAACGATCTGCATGGCACGGCCTCCGAGCACATAGCTCGGACGCACCAGCACCGGGTAGCCGATGCGGGCGGCGGCCTTCACGCCGGTCTCGATATCGGTGACGGCCTCGGCCTCGGGCTGCGGGATGCGCAGCTCTTCCATGATCTTCTCGAAGCAACCGCGGTCTTCGGCGTTCTTGATCGCCTGCGTATCGGTACCGATAATGGGCACGCCCAGCTGCGCCAGCGGCTCGGCCAGGTTGATGGCCGTCTGTCCGCCGAGCGACACGACGATCGCCTTCGGTTTTTCGAGGTGGATGACGTTCATCACGTCCTCGACCATCAGCGGTTCGAAATAGAGCTTGTCGCTGGTAGTGTAGTCCGTCGACACGGTTTCGGGGTTGTTGTTGATGATGATGGCCTCGTAACCGGCCTCGCGGATCGACCAGATGGCATGCACGGTCGAGTAGTCGAACTCAACGCCCTGCCCGATACGGATCGGGCCCGAGCCGAGCACCACGATCTTCTCCTTGTCGCTCACGACCGATTCGTTCTCGTCCTCGTAGGTCGAGTAGAAATAGGGCACGTAGGAGCTGAATTCGCTGGCACAGGTGTCGATCATCTTGTATACGGGGAAGACGCCGTTCTTCTCGCGCAGCCGGTAAACGTCATACTGCGAGATGCCCCACAACTGGCCGATGAACTTGTCGCTGAATCCCATGCGCTTGGCGTCGCGCAGGGTTTCGACATCCATCGGGTGCGCTTTCACCTCGCGTTCGAATTCGACGATGTTCTTGAACTTTTCGAGGAAGAACATATCGATCTTCGTATTGTCGTAGATCAGCACCAGGTCGATGCCGTTGCGGATCAGCTGCGCGATGGCATAGAGGCGGTCGTCCGTAGCGTCCTTGATGTATTCCAGCAGCTGCGCGTCCGACCAGTCGTCGAATTTCTTGTGGTAGATATGGCAGACGCCCGTTTCGAGCGAGCGCATCGCCTTCAGGAGGCTTTCCTCCATCGTGCGGCCGATGGACATCACCTCGCCCGTGGCCTTCATCTGCGTACCCAGTTTGTTCGACGCATCGCTGAACTTGTCGAACGGGAAGCGGGCGACTTTGGTGACCACGTAATCGAGCGTCGGCTCGAAGCTGGCGGGCGTATTGGCCAGCATGATCTCGTCGAGCGTAAGCCCTACGGCGACCTTGGCCGTCACACGCGCGATCGGATAGCCGCTGGCCTTCGACGCCAGGGCCGACGAGCGCGACACGCGGGGGTTCACCTCGATCAGGTAGTATTTGAACGACAGGGGGTCGAGTGCGAACTGCACGTTGCAACCGCCCTCGATCTTCAGCTCGCGGATAATCTTCAGCGCCGAGTCGCGCAGCATCTGGAACTCCTTGTTGGTAAGCGTCTGGCACGGCGCCACGACGATCGAGTCGCCCGTATGCACGCCCACGGGGTCGATATTCTCCATGCAGCAGATGCTGATGGCCGTGTCGTTGTGGTCGCGCATCACCTCGAACTCGATCTCCTTGTAGCCCTTGATGCTCTTCTCGACGAGCACCTGGTGCACGGGCGAGAGGAACAGGGCGTGGCGCATCATTTCGCGCAGCTGCTCCTCGTTGTCGACGAACCCGCCGCCCGTACCGCCCAGCGTATAGGCGGGACGCAGCACGACGGGATAACCGATCTGGGCGGCGACCTCCACGGCCTCCTCGATCGACATGGCGATCTTCGATTCGATCACCGGTTCGCCCAGCGACTCGCACAGCTCCTTGAAAAGTTCGCGGTCTTCGGCGCGTTCGATCGACTCGAACGAGGTACCCAGGATCTCGACCTGGCACTCCTTCAGGATGCCTTTGCGGGCCAGCTGCACGGCCAGGTTCAGACCCGTCTGGCCGCCCAGCCCCGGCACGATGGCGTCGGGACGCTCGAAACGGATGATCTTGGCCACGTATTCGAGCGTCAGGGGTTCCATGTAGACCTTGTCTGCGATATGCGTATCGGTCATGATCGTCGCAGGGTTGGAATTCACCAGAATTACCTCGTATCCCTCCTCCTTGAGTGCGAGGCACGCCTGCGTACCCGCATAATCGAATTCCGCGGCCTGGCCGATGACAATCGGGCCGGAACCGATGACCATTACCTTGTTTATATCTTTTCTCTTAGGCATTTTTACGCTCCTCCATTATTTTGGTAAACTTCTTGAACAAATAGCCGCTATCCTGCGGGCCCGAGGCACTCTCGGGGTGGTACTGCATCGAAAAGACACCGTCCCTGGCGCACTCCACGCCTTCGGCCGTGCCGTCGAGCAGGTTTACGTGCGTCAGCCTGAGGTCGGTGGCGGCCAGCGAGTCGATGTCCACGGCATAGCTGTGGTTCTGGCTCGTGATCTCGATCCGTCCCGTCTCCAGATTTTTCACGGGGTGGTTCCCGCCGCGGTGGCCGAACTTCATCTTCACGGTCTTGGCGCCATAGGCCAGCGATATGAGCTGGTGCCCCATGCAGATGCCGAAAATCGGCAGTTTGCCGCGCAGTTGCCTGACCAGCCCGATCACCGGCGTCACATCCTCGGGGTTGCCAGGGCCGTTCGACAGCACGATGCCGTCGGGATGGAAGGCCATGATCTCCTCGACCGTCGAGTCGTAGGGCACGATGGTCACGTTGCAGCCCACGCGGTTGAGCTGGCGGATGATATTGTGCTTGATGCCGCAGTCGACGGCCACCACGTCGTACTTGTGGTTGGGAACGCGCGACATCCAGCGTTTCTTGCAGCTCACACGTGAAACCATATCGTGCGGCAGGCGATACTCGGCGAGCTTGCGCATCGCTTCCTCACGGGGCGTGGCGGCATCGGTGACGATGACCTTCTGGCTGCCCTCGTTGCGGATAATGCGCGTCAGCGTGCGGGTATCTACGCCCCAGATCGCCGGGATGCCGTACTCCTCGAACACCTCGTTCAGGGTTTTCGTATACCGGAAATTCGACGGCGAGTCGTTATACTCGCGCACGATCATACCGCCGATGGTCGGGTTCTTCGTTTCGTAATCCTCGTCGGTCATACCGTAGTTTCCGATGAGCGGATAGGTCATCACGACCATCTGATCCGTGTAGGAGGGGTCTGACATGATCTCCTGATACCCCACCATCGAGGTATTGAAGACGATCTCGTTGATAGCCTCTCGGTCGGCACCGAAGCCGTAACCGTAGAACTCCCGGCCGTTTTCCAGAACAATTTTCTTCGTAAATGGTTTCATTCTTATCTATTGGTTTTCATCACTTCGTCCGTAAACACTTCCCTGCCGCCCACGACGGTCATCGCCGCACGGCCCTGTACTTCCCAGCCCGCAAACGGGGTCGCCCGGCCCATCGAAAGGAACGTCGCAGGGTCGACCCTGTACCGTGCATCGAGATCCAGCACCGTAAAGTCGGCCTGGTCGCCGACATGCAGCCCACCGCCCAGGCCGAATATCCGGCGGGGATTGACAGCCATCAGCGCGATCAGCTTTTCGAACGTGATGATGCCCGGCAACACCATATATTTATATAACAGCGGGAAAGCACACTCCAACCCCACGATCCCCATGGCGCTTGCGGCCAAGCCGCGCGACTTCTCCGCGGCGGTATGGGGCGCATGATCCGTGGCGATCACCTCGATCGTGCCGTCCGTGATCCCCGCAAGCAGGGCATCGCGGTCAGCGCGGCTGCGCAGCGGCGGGTTCATCTTGAAGCGCCCGTCCTCCTGCAGATCCTCGTCGCAGAACAGCAGGTAGTGCGGGGCCGTCTCGCAACTCACGCGCAGGCCCCTGGCCTTGGCGCGGCGTACCAGTTCGACGCTCTCACGGGTCGACACATGGCAGACATGGTACTGGCAGCCGGTCTTTTCCGCAAGCGCGATATCGCGTTCCACCTGCCGCCACTCGCTTTCCGAACAGATGCCCTTATGCCCGTGCGCACGGCAGTACTCCCCGTCGTGGATATAGCCGCCCCGCAGCAGGTCGTCGACCTCGCAGTGCGCCACGACCGGCTTCCCCACCTGTGCAGCGCGGCGCATCGCCTCTTCCATCAGGCCGTCCGACTGCACGCCGCGGCCATCGTCCGAAAAGCCGACGACCTCGGGCGCCAGCGCCGCAAAATCGACCAGCCGGCCGCAGCCGCGCTGCCCCATCGTGATGCAGCCGTAGGGAACTACGCGCACGACGGCATCGCGGCGGATGATGTCGGTCTGCGCACGGAGCGTCTGCGGAGTGTCAGGCGCAGGGTTCAGGTTCGGCATCGAACATACCGTCGTATAGCCTCCGTGGGCCGCGGCCGCCGTACCCGTCGCAATGGTCTCCTTCTGCGAAAACCCCGGTTCGCGCAAGTGGACATGCACGTCGACAAGCCCCGGCACCACGTGGCGCCCCCCGAGGTCTACGACCCGGTCGGCAACGCCCCCGGCGGGCACGACACGCCCCCCGTCGACGGCGAACTCCCCGGCCGCAAAACGGCCGCCGTCATAAATTACGGCATTGGTATAAAGCGTCTTCATCTGCGTAAGCGTAAAAAAATAGGGCAACTGAAACAGTTACCCTAATAAAACAAAATCGCCGAAAACCGGAGGAAATACGTCGCCCGACCAATAGTCTTGCTGCCAGGAAGCCTGCGCCGACAATATGCTGGGTTTACAATTCATAGGTTCTCGGGATCACTATAATTGTGCACAAAGGTAGGGCTTTTTTGCCGGGCATGCAAAATTTAGCCGGAAAATTTTCAACAAATAATCCACACCGACCCCCGCCGCCGGAAACGCCAACCGCCCCGCAACGGCTTTACAGCCCGGAATGCCCCCCGGCAGCGTTATTTGACGATGAACAGGTCGACACCCGCCTCTTCGACGATGGTAACCATCTGTTCGGGAATCCCGTCGTCCGTGATGATCACGTCGATATCCTCCAACGCACAGATGCGCCCGAAACCACGCTGCCCGAATTTCGACGAGTCGGCCAGCACTATATTCTGCGACGAGGCCTTCATCATCTTGCGCGTGAGTTTCGCCTCGTCGAGCGTCGAGGTGGTGATGCCGTGTTCGAGGTCGATGCCGTCCACCCCGAAAAAGAGTTTCGAGCAAATGCAGTCGTCCAGCGACCGCGAGGCCTCCTCACCCAACACCGAAAGCGACTTCTTATGCACCGTACCGCCCAGCTGCACGACATTGACGTTCTCCGCCTCGTTGAGCAGCACGCCCAGCCGCAGGAACGGCGTGACGATGTTCAGGTGGTGCCACTGGCGCATCTTGATCTCCTCGGCGAAGGCGTAGATCGTGGATCCCGATGCGATGATGATCGAATCGTTATCGTCCAACAACTCGACGGCGCGCTGCGCGATGAGACGCTTTGCATCGCGGTTGATATTGTCCTTGACATGCACGTCGAGGTCGGCGACGTGGGGATTGGCGGGGCGGGCGCTGCCATGCACCTTGTAAAGCAGCCCTTTGCTCTCCAGGATTTTCACATCCTTGCGGATCGTTACCTTCGTAACCCCCAGTTCGTTCGCCACGTCGGTGATGCGCACGAAACCGTACTTGTTCAGTTTGTCGAGGATATATTTGTGTCGTTCGGCAATGCTCAGCATATCTCTCTGTCTTTTTAGCAGTTATTGGAGCAAATATAATTATTTTTTTCGCTTTTATCAAAAAAAAAGTATCCGAAACCGCACTCCGGCTCGGATACTCCCGGGCCGCAAGACCCGTATCATCATCTAAAATAGGAACATCCGGTTTAATTCCGCTCCGGCTCGGCATCGTAACCGTCGGCACGCGCCCCCCACATCATCAGGAATACCAGCATACCGACGACGGCTACGCCGATAATCCCTACATAAGCCCAGTTCCAACCGTAATGCTGCGCCACGAAGCCCAGCCCCACGCCCGAAACGACCGTGCTGGCATAACCGAACAGGCCGGTAAGCCCGTTGGCCGTCGCGGCTGCCTTTTTCGTAGCCTGGTTCGCGGCTGCAATGCCGATCAGCGCCTGCGGGCCGTAGATGCAGAACCCGGCGGCACACAGCGTGAGGAAGAGCAACCACACGGGAGCATCGGCAGGCAACTGCCAGAACAGGAACACGAACAGCGCAGCACCCGCCATGCAGAACACGCAGGTGCGGTGCGCACGGCCCCTGAGCCATTTGTCCGTAGCCCAGCCGGCAAACAACATGCCGACGATACCGGCGATTTCGAACATCGCCACGAGCCACCCGGCATGCGACATGCTGACGCCCTTCGACTGGCTCAGCAGCGAAGGCCCCCAGTCGAGCACCGAGAAACGGACGATATATACGAAGAAATTGGCGAAGCCCAGGATCCAGATCAGCGGGTTCCTGAACACGTGCTTCATCAGGAAAGCGCGGTGCTCGGCACTCTTCGTCTCCTTCTTCACCTCCTTCACCTCGGTGCCTTCCAGTTCGGGAAGCCCGACCGAAGAGGGCGTATCGCGCAGGAAGGCGACCAATCCGATCGCCCCGGCGAATGCGATGGCCGAAGGCACCCAGAAACACCATTTCCACGCCCCGACATGCGCAGCCGAAGCCATGACGCGTTCCATCCCGGCGGCATCGTCGGGGGCAACGCCCAGATTGGCGGCGATCGTCGCCACGGCGTCGGGGTCGGCCGTCATGTTCATGCCCACGGTACCCATGATATAACCGCAGAGGATCACCACGAGGCCCGCACCGATCGAATGCGAGGTATTCCACACAGACATCTTGGTCGCCAGCTCCGTAGGCGGAATCCAATGGGTCAGCAGACGCGCGCAGGGAGGGAATCCCGTCCCCTGCAACATGCCGTTTATCACCCACATGATCCCCATGAAGAGGATCATCGTATTGGTGAACTGCGAACCGTCGTGCTGCCCCGTGATCCAGTAGGAGACATCCTCGCCGAATCCGAAGGCGAAGTTGGCCAGCGCACAGAGCGCAAGCCCGATGGCCATGTACCAGCGGGCGTTCATGCGGTCGGCCAGGATACCGTTCACGAAACGCGAAAGCCCGTAGACCACACCGTTCAGGGTCAGGAAAATACCCAGGCTGGTTTTCGAGATCCCCAGGTCGGCCTCCAGGCCGGGCATCGCCAGCGAGAAGTTTTTACGCACGAAGTAAAAGAGCGCATAGCCCACCATCGTGGCGATGATGGTACGCGTCTGCCAATACTTGAAGCGTTTGGTTTGTTCAGGAGTCATTTCGGAATGAAAGTTTAGTAGTTTCAGTTTGCAAATATACTACTTTATTTCCCAAATTCCGCCTTTCCCGAAAAGTTTATCGAGCCATTGTTCCATCCAACCGCAACGGAAAGCGATGTCGATGACCGTGAAACGACTGCGCATGTAAGGTATTTTTTCGAAACTTGCCCGGAACCTGGCACGCGATACGCCGATCTGCTCGGGTTCGTAGGGCGCACCGACCAGCTCAAGGCGGCGGCGGACTTCCCCGAACGGGATGATCTGCCGGCGGATACGCAGGCTCAGCTCGGGCCATGACTTCTTCAGACGCTGCAACTGCCTGCGCAGCCCCTCCTTATCGACGTATTTGCCCCTGGTCTCCACTAGTCCGCGGGCCACGAATTCGGGATCGTTATCGAAAATCCGGCGAATGTCCGCCTCGGTCTCTTCCCATGATTTCCAGGCTGCGACACACTTTTCGACGTCGAGTTCCTCGACCGGGGTTTCAAGCAGCATTTCGAGGAATGCCGTCGACGCAAGCGTACCTATACCCACCTTGAATCCGTGCGAAACGGATGCCCCGTTGTATTTGAGGTGTTCCATGTCCCACAGGTGGCTGAACTGGTGTTCGGCCCCCGACGCGGGACGGCTCGACTGAGTGGCCTGCATCGCAAAACCGCTCAGCAGCAGCCCTTCGGCCAGTTGTTCGACTTTGGCGACATTCCCCGCGTGTACGCCCGCCGGATCACAGAGCGCCTCTTTCAGGCCGTCCTGCACCACCGAGAATGCGAAGTCGTCCATCAACTCCGACCCTACGGCGTCGGCCAGCATCCAGTCGGCACCGGCCGGGATCTTGGCGATCAGGTCGGCATAGCCCGAGGCGGAGAGCTTCGCAGGCGCAGCCGCGGCGATGTTCGGGTCGAGCACCATCCCCAGCGGCGCCGGGCAATCGAAAGTCTGCTTGTTGCCGTCCTTGGTGATCGAAGCCCCGTAAGCCGTATAACCGTCCATCGAAGCGGCCGTACCCACGACCATGTAACGGCGTCCGTTATGGCTGGAACAGAGTTTCGTCAGGTCGTTGATCACGCCAGAGCCGACGGCTACGGGCACGGCATCGGTCTCGGAGAGCACGGTATCCAGCTCCCCGACATATGCCCATTCGGCATAGAGTTTCGGGTCGGTGAAGACATATGGTTCATCCTGTGCAACACCCGCCCCAGCCAGTATCTTATGCACGTCATCGCCGGCCACGCGCCATGTATTGGCATCGGCCACGACAAGCGCCCGCTTATCCGGGAAAAGTTTTCTGAACATATCCGCAACCTGCGGAAGGGTTTCGGTTCCGATCACCAATGCCTTGGTATCGGTCGTGCGCGACAGGGCACTTTCTACTTTATTCATAGTACGATATTAATTTATTACCATCCGGGAAAGGGGATAAACTATCCCAAAGCAAAGTAAAGACGCAAATATTTTTCTCTTCACAGTCCAAAGTTAACATATTTTACTTTATTATGCAATATAAGAAAACAAAATACCGACAAATAGTTACCTTTTCTTTCCTTTTTCAATCCACAATGTCGATAAAAACCAGGGACTGCAGACACCCGCAGCCCCCGGTTCACCATAACCATCAAAACTAATTAACCTTCTTAACCTTCAGATTATCCAGCCACATACGATGCTGCTTCCCATCTCCTTTCAAGGCTGTATAAATCATAATGCGGGTTTCAGCCGTCGCTCCCGATATCTTCACGGTATGCCCAGTATGGACATATTTCTTCAATGCCTCGGCTCCGACACCCCCCATTTCGGAAGATTTCGCATTGACCAGCGCCACATCGCCAGACCCGGCGGTTTTCCCGTCGGCCTCCACCACAGTAGCCCCCGTCACACGGACGTAGAATTCAAGCCCCTCCTCTGCAACCGGAGACACTTCCATCGATCCGCCCGGACTGCTCGGTTCATAATAGGGAGAAGCGTCGAATTCCAGAATAACATCCGTAGGCTCAGCAAGAGCCGACAATTTAGGCAACGTCATCCACGCAGGATTCGACCCTCCGCCGAATTTCATAACCCCCATCGCAAGATTGACATTGGAATTCAACACGCTATTGCTCAGCTCTGCCTTATCCCACATCGGTGCATATGCGGCACAAAACGTAGCATCCGCCCATTTTGCCGTCGGATTATATACGGTATTTTTACTGCCCGGAATAGAGAATTTAACCTCCTTGGTGTAATCTTTTATTCCGGATCCGACAGCACGGCCATAAGCACAAAGCAATGGTTCCGCACCGTACGGATGATTTTCAAAATCCACATACAGCAAATAGCCATCTGTGGCCGGCGCCGCTTCGGTCGTCACAGGCACAGCGACCCACTCCGAATCCAGATACTCCGAAGATTTCTTATCCGCCTTCCGGCGCATCTCCATGGTATAATTAGTCCCGGGATTCAAACCACCGAATGCAAAACGATAAAACTTATAGCGTGCAAAGGCAAAAGCATTGTAATTCTCCGTCGTCCAGCTATCGAGCACATTTCCTCCGGCATCTTTCAGTCGGAAATCGTACGTATCCGTGCCGGATACCGGACGCTCTGCAAGCGCCTCAGCAGACAGCGTCCACTCAATGACGGCATATCCATGCGTTTTAGCATAAAGCGTCGCCGTCGGAGCAATCATCGGCACTGGATCGGTAGTCACGAACTGAATCGTCGCCTCGTCCGAATCGAATTCATTCGCCACGGAGCCGTCGCCGACGAGCGCCTGAACCGAAACCGTATAATCCGTACCGGCCTTGAGCCCGGAAGCCGTATAGCTGGTGGCGCTGACGACCGCCGAGGAAACCTCGTTCCCGTCGGACGTCGTTTTGACCACGACCCGGTAATTGGCGGCGCCGCTCACTTCGGCCCAGCTGATCTTGGCCCCCGAGGAGGTCACGTCGGCAGACACCAATTCCGTTGGCGTCGCTAATTTTTCAGCCGCGAAGCCCAATGTCCCCACGACTTTCTGCGTCGGGTCGGAATTGAATTCCGCATTCCCGGCATAAAGCGCCCTGACGGTAAAGATATAGAGTCCGGGCTCCAGATCGGCGAACTCACAGTTCGAATCCGTCGTCTCGACAGTTTTCTTGAAGTCGGGACGCGTTTGCTGCGCCACGGAAGCCTCATAGGAAGTAGCCCCCTTCACGCCTTCCCACGCAAATGCGATGGAGGTCTCGGCTGGGGTGTAGGCAATCTTTTCAAGTTCGGGTGCCGGCAGCTTCTCGGTCACCTCCACCTTGTCGGCGGCCATGACGACGATATTGTCGATATTGATACGGTACCCCGTCTGGTTGTAGGTCTGCGCCTCGATCTTGATGCGCGTCTTGTTGGTAGCATCCTGGACGGTGAAAGTCAGCGTCTTCCACTTGCGGCCGGCAGCCGAAGTCTGCGCCGGGAGCACGGTATTGTTCACTTCGCCGTTGGTTACAACCCCGGCGCCTTCGGCCGAAACGATGTAGGTACCCGTTTCGTTATCGAAACGCAGGAAGTCGATCGAAACCGATACGGTTTCGGGTGCCGCCGAAAGGCCTTCGAGCTCCGGCGTCATGATCCAGCCGCCATTGGCCGTTACACCCAGCTTTACATAGCCCGGATGCTCGTATACACGCAGACCCGACCATTTTTCAACGCCGCGGTTGAGGCGGTAAGTATCGCCCATCGTATTGAAGACGTCGCTCGTACCGTCGGTTCCCGCCGTAATCATATCGGGCTCCGCAGGCTCCGAACCATCGAAATCCTTGCCGGCACCGGAACTTCCGTTCGGGCCGGGGCCCTTCTTGTTGTTCGGGTAATCGCCGCCCCACTTGAACAAGTCGAAGCCCATGCTGAACACCTCGTTCGACGAGCTTACGTTCCCCGAGACATCGCCCTGGAACTTCACGACCCCGTCGAGCTTGAAAGTCACATGGCAAACCATCTCGCCCAGCGCCACGGGGACACCGGTGATAGGCACCGAAATCGTACCGCTGCCTTCGCGTTCGATCACGGACTGATACGGACTGCTGATGCTGAGCCCCTCGGCGGCAGGGCCGTCGAGCGTAGCTTCGATCTCCACGACTTCTTCGCCGAAAGCCTTGTCATAGGCGATTTCGAGCGTCGCAGCGGATTCCGTATTAGACTTGAGCGACCCTGAAATCACGGGGTCTTTCACCGAGAAATGGCCGTCGGCCTGTGCAACCTCGATCTTGATCTCTTCGCCGTTGGCCGGTTTCAGATAAATGTATCCCGTGCGTTTGTCGCCGGCATTACGCTCGGCCGTAACGGTCACCCACTGGTAATCGCGGCCATTGCCGGCACCATTGTCCGGGGAGATGGAGAACCAGTTGTTCACCGGAGTCCCGCTTCCGTCCGTACACTCGACACGTGCCGACCACGAACCGGCATAGCGTACCGAGATCTGGGTCGTAGCGCCAGAATTGTACGCCAGCTCGACGGCATCGGTATCCCGTTTGAGCGGAGCCACATCCGGATCGTCGGAGCAAGCCGCCAGACAGAGAACCGATACGAAGAGCATCGTCTTTATCCAATTTTTCATAAGTTTCATAACATTTTGATTAGAGTAATAACTATTACTGGAAATAGCAAAGCGGATGCGCCTCGGAGGCACGTCCTTACTCTCAAGAGATATGTCGGAACAACTTGCAGGACAAACATAAGCACATTTTTTCTTTTTTGCAAATTTTCACAGTCAAAAAATAGTATTATAATGCAAATTATTTCCTTTAGTAATTATTTAAATAGTTTTTAACACTCATGAAACACTAATAAGCGAACTTTACCACACGAAAGACAAGAATAAGACAAAACAAACCAAAACCGATAAAATACAAACAATAACAATTGACTAACAAATAGTTACAATGAACAAATATAAAAATACTCCGGAATTGCACAATTTAGGCTATTCTTTTTGCAAAGTTTTTAAACCAAATAGTTGTACGAAAGAAAATAAAAACATATATTTGAAAGCAAAATCAGAAGAACCTTATTTATTAAATAATTAAAAACACACAAACCTGACACACACGAAAACCTAACTACTTTTTACACTCTCCAGCAGAAGTTATATCGGGAATGACTTGCAACCAGCCGAAATCCCCGGAAAAACCCGGCCTCTTATATAATAATAGGTATGGGATCCGGCAACGAACCGATTGATAACTTAAACTGATGTAAAATGAAACAATGTTACACGCTGACCGGACTTGACGTACTGGGCAAAATACGCTCGTACATCAGGCTCCTGACGGTTACTCTTTTATATGTGACATTTGCGCTCCCGGCCTCGGCACAAGGGGGGGGGAAGGCCGTCTCGGGTATCGTTAAAGACGACACGGGAAATCCCCTCATAGGTGTCACCGTCACCGTCCCCGGTACCACGAAAGGCACGACTACCGATGCCAACGGTACGTACACGATCAATGCTGACAATTCCGAAAGCCTGAATTTCAGCTATGTGGGCTACAAAACCCAGACAATCCACGTCAACAACCAATCCACCATCGACGTCACCATGAGCGAAGACAACACCAGCCTCGAAGAGGTTGTCGTCGTCGGTTACGGCGTACAGAAGCGCCGCGACATCGTAGGCGCCGTCGAAACCCTTTCGACAAAGGGCCTCGAAGAGCGCATGGGTTCGTCGATGAGCATTTCGCGCTCGTTGCAGGGCGCCATCCCCGGCCTTACGATGACCTTTTCCGACGGTAAGCCCAACCGCGGCGCGACGGTGCGCATCCGCGGCGCGGAGAACTCGATCGGTTCGGGCGGTTCGGCCCTGGTGATGGTCGACGGCGTCGAAACCGACATGTCGACCGTGAACCCGGACGACATCGAGTCGATCACGGTGCTCAAAGACGCCTCGTCGACCGCCGTATACGGTGCCCGCGGTACCTTCGGCGTGATCCTCCTCACCACCAAGAAGCCGCAGAAAGGCAGTGCCAAGGTGACTTACAACGGTACCTTCACCTTCTACAAGCGCGCCACCAAGCCCCAGATGGTCACCAACGGCTACGATTATACCACCTCGTTCCTGGAATCCTACGTCAACGCATTCGGCAAGGATCCCTCGAACATCAACAACGTATTCAAATTCTCACGCACCTGGTACGACGAACTGGCACGCCGCAACAGCGACCCCTCGTATGAGAAATGGCGCGTCAACAACCGCAATGCCTACGAATACTTCGGCAATACCAACTGGTACGACGTATTCTACAAGGACTATACGACCGGACACCAGCATAACATAAGCGTAACGGGCGGCGGCGACGTGGCATCGTACTACGTTTCGGGCCGTATGTTCGAGCAAGACGGCATCTACAACGCCGGTGACGAGAAATACCAGCAGTTCAACGTCAAAGCCAAAGGCATCGTCAACGTGAAGCCGTGGCTGCGCGTGGAGAACACCACCGATTTCATGTACCGTTATTCGCACCAGCCGACGGGCCACACGGGCATTTCCACGACGCCGATGACCGTATCGCGCATGCTCAACCACCAGGCTTACCCCGTAGCCCTGGTCACCAATCCCGACGGTACGTGGACGGAAGCGGCCGTATATACAGGCTGGGCAGGCTTCGTCGAGGGCAACTCGTGGCGTAAAGACCGCAAGTTCGACATGAACAACCGCACGGCGGTCACGATCGACCTGCTGAAGGACGTGCTCGTCGCCGCAGCCGACGTGAGCTTCTATTTCAACCAGACCGACCGCCGGCAGGCCGTGAACAGCTACACCTACTACACGGGGCCCGACAGCTCGGGCGAGCGTCCCTCGGGCTCGCTCTACGAAGAGCGCTCCTACAACCGCCAGAAGGTCGCTTCGAGCGCCACGCTGACCTACACGCCCCGCCTGGGCGACAACCACTCGCTGAGCATCATGGGCGGTTGGAACATCGAAGATTACACCTACAAGAGCAACCTGATGAGCCGCGAAGGCATCATCATCCCCGGCAAGCCCAACTTCAGCCTGCTGGAAGGCGAAGCGATGACCCTGAAAGACAACGGCAGCTACGACTGGGGGCTGGTCGGCGCATTCTACCGCGTAAGCTACTCGTACAAAGGAAAATACCTGCTCGAAGCCAGCGGCCGTTACGACGGTAACTCCAAGTTCCCGTCCAACCAGCGTTGGGGATTCTTCCCCTCGGGCTCGGTGGGATGGCGCATCTCGGAAGAGAACTTCATGAAAAACGCCAGCTGGCTCGACAACCTGAAGATCCGCGCATCGGTCGGTTCGGCGGGCAACGGCCTCATCAGCGATGCCTACGCCTACCTCTCCACGATGTCGATCGCACAGTCGAGCCTGCTGAACAACGGTTCGGTGTTCAACTACACGCAGGCGCCCTCCCCCATTCCCAAGAGCCTGACATGGGAAAAGGCCACGACCTATGACCTCGGCCTGGATTTCGAGGCATTCAACGGCCGCCTGAACTTCTCGGCCGACATCTACCGCAAGAAGACCACCGACATGTATGTGGTGGGCGAAGAACTGCCTGCCGTATTCGGCAACAGCGCCCCCAAGGGCAACTACGCCGACATGCGCACCGATGGCTGGGAGGCCAGCCTCTCGTGGCGCGACAGCCACAAGGTTGCGGGCAAGACCCTGAGCTACAATATTAAAGTCGCCGTATGGGACAACACCAGCAAGATCACCCGCTATACGGCCAAAACAGGCACGCTCCCGACCAACTACTCGATCAACTATTACGAGGGGATGACCCTCGGCGAAATGTGGGGATACAAGTGCGACGGGCTGTTCCAGAGCGACGAAGAGGCGCAGACATGGGCCAACTATTCGAAGTTCACCAACCGTTCGGCGACCTGGCAGGCCGGCGACCCGCGCTACCTCGACCTGAACGGCGACGGATACGTCAACAACGGCAACAACACGATCTACGACCACGGCGACCTGGTGAAGATCGGCAACACCACGCCCCGCTACAGTTACAGCATCCAGGGCGGCGTGCGCTGGAACGGCATCGGCATCAGCATGATGTGGCAGGGCGTCGGCAAACGCGACTGGTATCCGGCCAAGGAATCGGGTTATTTCTGGGGCCAGTACGGCCGCCCGTACAGCATGGCACTCCCGTGGCATAACAGCGACCGCTGGTCGCCCACCAACCGCGGCGCCTACTGGCCGCGCTTGGTCGGCTACTCGGCCAGCGACTCGGGCCTGATCCTCGCGCAGCCCAACACGCGCTACGTGCAGGACGCTTCGTACATCCGCCTGAAGAACCTCACCATCGACTACAACTTCCCCAAGGAGCTGGTCAACAAGATCGGCCTCCAGGCACTCAAGATCTATGTGTCGGGCGAGAACCTCCTGACCTTCTCACCGCTCAAGAAGTACGCGAAAAACTACGACCCGGAAGGTATCTACGCCGGCGATGCGGACTACGGAACCAACAAGTTCGGTAGCGACAACTTCGGCGACGGCGACGGTTATCCCGTCATGAAATCGTACACGATCGGTTTGAGCATAACTTTCTAAATTACGGACGACAATGAAAAAGATAACATATATTTTGCTTTCGGCCTGTTTCCTGCTCACGTCCTGCGAGGATTTCCTTAACAGGGATCCCGACGCCAAGGTCGGATCCGGGGATTATTTCACGGACGAAGGCTCCCTGCTGACCTATACCAACGGGTTCATCCAGAAATACACCCCCAGCGCAGCAGACCTGGGCTACGGCGACGGGTACTCGGACATCATGGCCACCGAAAAGTCGTTCACGTTCCTGACCAACGCCTCGTGGACACCCGACCTGCAGAGCGGCTGGTCGATCAGCAACTGGACGCCGATCTACAACATCAACTATTTCCTGGTGCACATGCGCGAGGCGAAGGGGCTCTCCGAAGCTACCTACAACCACTACGAAGGCACAGCCCGTTTCTGGCGCGCCTGGCAATACTTCGAGAAGGTCAAGACCTTCGGCGCCGTACCCTGGTACGACGAGCCGATCGACCCCGAGGACATGGTGGCACTCTACAAACCGCGCGACAGCCGCGAATACGTCATGGAGCGCGTGCTCGAAGACCTGGACTTCGCCTGCAAACATTGCTACACGTCGTCGGAGTGGATCAACTGCGCCCGCATCAACCGGTACATCGCCCTGGCCTACAAGGCCCGCGTCTGCCTGTTCGAAGGCACCTACCGCAAATACCATTCGGTAGACCCGTCGACGGGCAAGGCGTGGGAAGACAAGCAGGCTTCGGAGAAATTCCTGCGCGAATGCGCCGAGGCATGTGAGGAATTGATGGCGGCCGGCGTATACAGCATCGTGAACAACCCCGCCAACGTCAAGACCCAGTACCGGGAGCTCTTCACGCAGGAGGCCGTCAACACGACCGAGGTGATCTGGGCACGCCAGATGAGCGTCGGCATGACCACGTTCCACGACCTGACGTGGCGTTACACGTCGGGCAGCTACGGACAGCGCTGGTCGCTCGACCAGGATTTCGTGAAGACCTACCTCAACCTGGACGGTTCGCGCCACACGGCGACCGGCGAGGAGTTCACGACCGAAGTCGAAAACCGCGACTACCGTCTCTCGCAGAGCATCATCACGCCGGGCTACACGAAGCTGGTGGGCGGCGTTTCGACCGCGACACCCCCCCGATTTCACGGTGACGCTGACCGGCTACCAGGTCATCAAGTTCAACATCGACGACAAGGCATACGAGTCGGCATCGGTTTCCTACAACTCGCTGCCCATCATGCGTTACGCCGAGGTACTGCTCAACTACGCCGAGGCAAAGGCCGAGCTGGGCGAATTCAGCGACGACATCTGGAACAAGACCATCAAACCGCTGCGTGAGCGCGCAGGCGTCGACGGCAAGCGCCCGACGTCGGCAGACCCCTATCTGCAACAGTACTACGGGCTGAGCGACAGCGACCTGCTGGAGATCCGCCGCGAGCGCGCCATCGAGTTGCTGCTGGAAGGGTTCCGTTACAATGACCTGATGCGCTGGCATGCGGGCGAGCTGCTGAACAAGCAGTGGTACGGCATCTACATCCCGGCCATGGATACCTCCTACGACCTCAACGGCGACGGCATCAACGACGTCTGCGTGATTTCGGGCGAAGCCGGCAACGAACCCGGCGTAACGTACATCGTACTCGACGACAGCAAATATTCGCTGGAGAACGGCACGACCGGACGTCTGCTCTATACCGTGGGCCGCAACTTCGAGGAGAAGCGCTACCTGCGCCCCATCCCCAAGACGGCGCTGAACATCAACCCCGACCTGGGACAAAACTACTACTGGAGATAAACAAGGAGGAAACGCGCCCCGGGCGGGATTTTCCCGGGGCGCGCATCCCGATATAAACCTTAATTCAGCATACAATGAAACGATACATATTCATCATCGCCGCACTCACCGCCCTGATCTTTACCGGGTGCTCGAATGACGACGACCGCCCGGTAAAGACCCCCATAGATCCGCTGACCGACATCTACGGAGTGGTGACCGACAACCAGGGGAACAGACTGCAGGGAATCGTCGTAAGCGACGGATATACCTGCACAGCCACCGACGAGAACGGCGTATACCAGCTTACGGCCGGGGAATTCTCCTATCAGGTGTACCTTTCGATCCCCGCGGCATACGAAGTCCCCATGTCCGAAGGGCTGCCCTGCTTCTGGCAGAAACTGACCGAAGGGCGCAAGCGCTACGACTTCACGCTGACCCCGCTGGCCGGAGGTGCCGAGAACGAGTTCAACCTCTTCTGCGTGGCCGACCCCCAGTGCCAGAACACGACCAACATCGCACGTTTCAACAACGAAACGGTACCCGACATCGCCGCGCAGGTCGCAGCCTCGACGCTGCCGTGTTACGGCATCACGTTGGGCGACATAGGCTGGAACACCGAGAATACGGACTACACGAACGACGTATTCCCGCTGATGAAAAAGGCCATGCAGATGGACAAGGTCGGGCTGCCGCTCTTCCAGCTGATGGGCAACCACGACAACAAGGTGATCGCCGTCAGCAAGAACGACTATACCGTGGCACACGACATCGCCGCACAGCGGAATTTCGAATACATCTTCGGCCCCGTAAACTATTCGTTCGACCGCGGCAACGTGCACATCGTCGCCATGGACAATATCATTTTCCCGAGCCACAAGGATTATTCGCTCGGATTCCGCGACGACCAGGTCGAGTGGCTCCGCCAGGATCTGAGTTATGTTCCGAAAGACAAAATGGTGATCTTCTGCGTACACATCCCCATGCGCGCCAGCAACAACCAGAACGTACAGGCGGTACTCGAACTGCTCAAGCCGTTCGCCGAGGTGCATATCATGTCGGGACACACGCACTATGCCGAGAACAACACCTACGACAGCCACTACGAACACGTGCACGGCGCAGCCTGCGGCGCATGGTGGCATTCGACGATCAATACCGACGGAACGCCTAACGGCTATGCGATCTACAAGGTCAAGGGCGCGACGATCGACAACTGGGTTTATAAGGCCACGGGCTTCGACCCCGATTTCCAGATACGCCTCTACCGCGGCAGCGACATCTTCATGGAAGGGTATACGCCTTCGTACCAGTTCTATTACAAGGGCGACGACCAGATCGTGGCCAACATCTGGAACGCCGACAAGGACTGGAAGATCGAAGTCTATGAAAACGGCACCAAGACCGGGGAAATGAAGCCCTACGAGAGCAATGCGACCAAACGCGACGCATGGGCATCAGGCTACCACTGCGGCGTACAGGGACGCGCCCCGGGCAACTACGACCGCACCAACACGAGCCACCTGTACTACTACACGCTCCAATCGTTCACGGCTTCGGTCGAAGTCCGCGCCACGGATAAATTCGGTCAGATTTACAGCCAGTCGAAATTCACTACGGGCCTTGCCGAGGATTTCCCGGTCGGCGAGTAGATTATTACGGAAAAATTCGTAACTTTGTGAATTGCGATTCAAAAGCAGAAACGAAATGAAACGACTGATCTCGATACTCGTCGCCCTGTCGGTCTGGGGCATTGCCTGCGCACAGCCCTCGGTACGCATTGCCCACGGGCCCTACCTGCAACAGGTCACCGACGACGGCTTCACCGTCGTATGGACGACGACCATGGACGCCGCGTCGTGGGTCGAAGTAGCCCCTGACGACGGATCGCATTTCTATGCCGCCGAGCGGCCGAAATATTACGATTCGCACATCGGCAAACGCCGCATAGGACGCCTGCACCGCGTACGCGTGGAGGGGCTGGCTCCGGGGACGACCTACCGTTACCGCATCATGCAGCAGGGCGTGCTCTGCGACCAAGGCAACAAGCGGGTAGTCCTGGGCGAAGGTTACGGGAGCGACATCCTCAAACACAAGCCCTATACGGCCACTACGCTCGACCAAAAGAAGGATCGAACCGAATTCTGGGTCGTGAACGACATTCACGCCCAGGATTCGATCTTCCGGTTGCTGCTGGAAGGCGTCGGGAAGGCCAAACCCGATTTCGTCTGCTTCAACGGCGACATGCTCAGTTCGATGGAGTCCGAGAAACAGCTTTTCGAGGGTTATCTCAATTCGGCGGCCGAATTGCTGACACCCGCGGGAATCCCGATCTTCGCCACGCGCGGCAACCACGAGAACCGCGGCTCCTTCTCCCCGAGATTCCTCGACTACTTCCCGACCTCCACGGGCGAGGTATACTACACGTTCCGGCAGGGCCCGGCCTATTTCGTCGTGCTGGACTGCGGCGAGGACAAGCCCGACAGCGACATCCGCTACTACGGGTTGTCGACTACCGACGCCTACCGCGAACAGGAAGCCCGCTGGCTGAAGGGCGTGGTCGAAAGCGAGGAATACCACTCGGCACCCCTGCACATCGTCGTGCTGCACATGATCCCGGGCGGGAAAAGCAGCTGGCACGGCGAACAGGAACTCCGCAGGCTGCTCGTACCGATCCTCAACGAAGCTTCGGTCGACATCATGCTATGCGGGCACTACCACCGCTACCAGTGGATCGACGACGGGAGCCGGGGCACGAACTTCCCGATCCTCGTAAATTCGAACCGGGACAAGCTCGTGGTGAAGGCCGACCGCAGGGGAATCGACATCGACGTCGTGAACACGGGCGGCGAGGTCATCAAACGCCACCGGATCGACAAGTAACCGCCTGAAAGGAAACAGAACAGGGACAAAGGCGCTTCCGGGCGCCTTTGCTCTTGGAACAAACCGCAGAGAACCAACAAAACGCAATATGAAAACATCCAGACTACTGACCGCCTTCGCCACCGCCGCCCTGCTGCTCGGATGCGCCCCGGGCGGGCAAAAGGCCGAAGGGCCCTACTACATCGACATCAAAGACCGCGCACAGCTGCACGAGTGGTTCCGCTATTCGCCCGAGCGGCCGGTCGTCATCAGCGGCCACCGCGGCGGCATGGTGACGGGATTCCCCGAAAACTGCATCGAGTCGTTCGAGAAGACGCTCACGATGATGCCCTCGTTCTTCGAGATCGACCCGCGCATGACCAAAGACAGCGTGATCGTGCTGATGCACGACGCCACGATCGACCGTACCACGACCGGCACGGGCAAGGTTTCGGACTACACCTACGCGGAGTTGCAGCAGTTCTTCCTCAAGGATCGCGAAGGCAACGTCACGACCTACAAGATCCCCACCCTCGAGGAGTGCATCGCCTGGAGCCAGGGCAAGACGATCCTCAACCTCGACATCAAGGACGTCCCGCTCGAAGTGATGTCGCAATTCATCAACCGCCTGGCACCGGCCAACGTGATGTATACCGTGCGCAACGCCAAACAGGCGCGCACGTACCTCGACCGCGACCCGCAGGCGATGTTCTCGTGCTGGTGCAAGAACATGAAGGAGTTCAACGAATACGTCGGGGAGCGGATTCCCTGGTCGCAGGTGATGGCCTACGTCGGCACGATGATGCTGCCCGACCAGCAGGAGCTTTACGACAACCTGCACCGCAACGGCGTGATGTGCATGATCTCGCTCGCCCCGACGCACGACCGCAGGGCCACCGACGCGCAGAAGATACAGGGCTATGAACTCGAAATCCCGACGGGTTGCGACGTCATCGAAACCGACTACCCCTACTTATTCCAGAACCTTAATCTCAACCGCAAGTAAACAAATGGCTGCATTCGAAAAATACCGCTCGGTCTACACGCACGACGAACTGATGGAACACCTGCGCCGCATCCGGCACGTGGCGCTCGACATGGACGGCACGATCTACATGGGCATGTCGCTCTTTCCCTACACCAAGCCGTTCCTCGCGGGGCTCAAGGAGATGGGCATCGGCTATTCGTTCCTGACCAACAACCCGTCGAAGTCGATCGCCGACTACCTGCACAAACTCGACGTGCTGGGCATACGGGCGACACGCGACGAGATGTACACCACCGCACTGGCGACGATCGACTACATCAGGGAGCATTACCCTGCGGCCAAACGGCTTTTCCTGCTCGGCACGCCGAGCATGATCTCGGAATTCGAGGCCGCAGGTTTCGAATCGGCCGCAGATTCGGCGGACGACGTGCCGGACGTGGTGGTCGCGGCGTTCGACATGACGCTGCAGTATGACCGCCTGTGCCGCGCCGCATGGTGGGTGTCGCAGGGCGTGCCCTACATCGCCACCAACCCCGACCGGGTATGCCCCACCGACCAGCCGACGGTACTGGTCGACTGCGGTTCCATTTGCGCTTGCATCGAACATGCCACGGGACGGCGGCCCGACATCACGCTCGGCAAACCCGATCCCAACATGCTCTCGGGCATACTCTCGCGCCACGGCCTGCAACCCGACCAGATCGCGATGGTCGGCGACCGCATCTACACCGACGTGGCGATGGCGCACAATGCCAAGGCCATGGGCGTGCTGGTGCTCTCGGGCGAAACGACGCTCGACGTGGCGGACAAGGCCGACCCGCAGCCGCACATCACGGCCGACAGCATCGAAGTGCTGGGCGCGCTGATCCGCGAAGCACACGGCAAATAACCGGACGCAGCATGCCGTCCGGCTGACCGGCAGCACCGCACCGCCGCATCGGCATATCAGCGCTTGGGCGCACAAATGCCTGTCGGAAACAGCACTCCGAATAGGCGGAGGTTATACTCCTATCAGAAAAACCGGGCTCGCAAGGGCCCGGTTTTTTACGGTGTTCACCGGAAAAGCACTATCTTTGCAGAAGATAAGTTGCACCCGGGCATTTGAGAGCAAGCTCCCTTGCCGCCCGTTTGCACCATCTTCGCGGCGATAGAGCCAGATAAACGAACGGTAAACCCTATGGAACACAATATCCTCATACCCCTGCTGCTGACGCTGGGCGCCGGACTGGCCACCGGCATCGGCAGCGCCATCGCTTTCTTCGCCCGCCGCACCAACAAGCGGCTGCTGTCGTTCTCGCTGGGCCTGTCGGGCGGCGTGATGATCTACGTATCGTTCGTCGAGCTGTTCCAGCAGGCGCACGCCACCCTCTCGGACGAATGGGGCGCACAGACGGGGATCATCGTCACCGTCGCCAGCTTCTTCGCCGGGATACTGCTCATCGGCATCATCGACCGGCTCGTCCCCTCGTTCGAAAACCCCCACGAGGCACACATGGTAGAGGAGATGGACAAGCAGCCCCGCAACCCGAAGCTCATGCGCATGGGCGTAATGACCGCACTGGCAATCGGCATACACAATTTTCCGGAAGGTATCGCCACGTTTACCTCGGCCGTGGACAACATGGCCCTGGGCGTTGCCATCGCCGCGGCGATCGCCATCCATAACATCCCCGAAGGCATTGCCGTCTCGATCCCTGTTTACTACGCCACGGGCGACCGCAAAAAAGCCTTCAAACTCTCGTTGTTGTCGGGGCTCGCGGAACCTGTCGGGGCGGTGCTGGCCTACCTTGTGCTGATGCCCTTCATGACGCCGACACTGATGGGCTGCATCCTCGCAGGCGTGGCGGGAATCATGGTATTCATTTCGATCGACGAACTGCTGCCAGCGGCCCGTGAATACGGCGAAGCGCACATCTCGATCTACGGCGTAGTGGCCGGCATGGCACTGATGGCCGTAAGTCTCATAATGCTCGGATAAAACAATGGACATCCTGTTACTACTCGTCGGCCTGGGGCTGATCCTCGGCGGCGCAAATTTCCTGACGGACGGCTCTGCGGCGGTAGCCCAGCGTTTCCGCGTCCCGGAATTCATCATCGGCCTGACGATCGTCGCCGTCGGCACCTCGATGCCCGAACTGGTGGTCTCGGTGCTCTCGGCTGCGGCGGGCAACAGCGACGTGGCGATCGGCAACGTCGTCGGCTCGAACATCTTCAACGTCTTCGTAATCCTGGGAATCTGCGCGCTGATCCGGCCGCTCGTGCTTACGAAGGAGAACATCCGGCGCGACATCCCGTTCGGCATGGCCGCGTCGCTCGTGCTGCTGGCGGTCACTTCCGACCGCCTGGTATGCGCCGGGGCAACGGACAGAATCGGCCGCCCGGACGGCATCGTCATGCTCGCGCTCTACATCGGGCTGATGTGGTACATGATCCGCACAACCAAACGCCAGCGCGGCATGCCCGGTGCAGCGGGCGGGACGATAATCCCGGCATCTGAAGCCGGAGCCATCGTAAAAAACGGGGTGAAGCAGGCCGAAGGGACTAAGAAACCGATGGCGTTGTGGCTGGCGGGGGTGATGATCGCAGGAGGGCTCGCGGGACTGATCTTCGGCGGCGAGATGTTCCTGAAAAGCGCTACGGCGATCGCCCGCACGCTCGGAATCAGCGAATCGGTCATCGCCATCACGCTCGTGGCGGGCGGCACGTCGCTGCCGGAACTGGCTTCGTCGGTGGTATCGCTGCTCAAAGGCAAGGCCGAAATGGCGCTCGGGAATGTCATCGGATCGAACATCGCCAATATCCTGCTGATCCTGGGCATCAGCGCCACGATCCACCCCCTGACGATGGGCGGGATCACGCTGACAGACATCCTCGTGGTCGTGCTGAGTTCGCTGCTGCTGTTCATGGCAGCCTTCACGTTCCGCAGCAAAAAGCTCGACCGGTGGGAAGGCGCTGTCTTCCTGGCGATTTACATCGCTTACATCTGGTATTTGGTCAGGTAACGGTCGACCAGCCGCGGCAGGGCATAGCCGCCCAGCGCGGCGGTTTCCACGGACGGGAAAGCGGGCATGGCGTCGCATTCGATGCGGTGGAAAACCGCATGCAAAAGCTGGTGCGAAAGCTGGTGCCCGGGCATCGTGACGCTGCGCCGCAGGTGCCACCTGCCGTTGCCGAGCAATTCGCGGAACGCCGCCGTTGCAGCCAGCTCCGCGAAATCCGCAGCCTTGTCCGTTTCGATAAGCGGAAATTCATACAACCCCTGCCAGATATCTCCTCCGCCGCGACGGTGCAGCAGTGTCTGCCCGCCGCAGGTCACGTGCAGGTAGTTGAACCAACGGTCGCGCATCTTCCCGCGCCCCTGTTTTACGGGACGCACGCCCACCGTGCCCGCAGCCAGAGCGAGGCACCGTCCAGCCAGGGGGCAATCCCCGCACCGGGGCTGCGCGGGGGTACATTGCAGAGCCCCGAAATCCATGATCGCCTGGTTGTAAAGTCCCGGACGGGAAGTATCCAGCTGCGACTGTGCCAACTCGGCGAACGCCCTCTTCCCGGCCGTCGTATCTATCGGGATCCCGATATCGAAAAGCCGTGCCAGCACCCGGTATACATTCCCGTCGACCACCGCGCACGGGGCGTCGTAAACGATCGAGCAGACGGCCGCCGCAGTATAGTCGCCCACGCCGGGCAGCGCGCGCACCTCCCCGTACGTGGCAGGGAACACCCCGCCGAACCGAGACACGACCTGCCTCGCGGCAGCATGGAGGTTGCGGGCACGGCTGTAATAGCCCAACCCCTGCCACAGTTTGAGCACCTCGTCCTCGGGCGCGGCTGCCAGTGCGGCGATGTCGGGGAACCGCTCCGTAAAGCGCAGGTAGTACTCCAATCCCTGCGCCACGCGCGTCTGTTGCAGGATAACCTCCGAAAGCCATATCCGGTAAGGGTCGCGCGTGCGACGCCAGGGCAGGTCACGGCCTTCGCGGGCGAACCAGGATAGCAATATGTCGGAAATGTTCTCCATCTTTCGGTGGCAAAAGTAACATTTTTCCCGATTAGGAACTATATTTGAAGAAGCAAAGCCACTATCTAAAGCACAAGGTTATGGAAAAAAGGAAACACACGCTGGTCGAGAATGCCGACGAAAAGCGCTACGAATTCGACCTGGGCGACGACATCGCCATCATCGAATACATCAAAACCCAGGGATTCATTATCCTGACACACACCGAAGTCCCTGAAAAATACGAAGGGCAGGGCATCGGCGCCGAGCTGGTGCACGACGTACTGGAGGATCTGCGCGCCAAGAAAATACAAATGATCCCCCAGTGCCCCTTCGTCGCCCAATATATCCGCCGCCATCCCGAATGGGTGGACGTGGTACTGAAAGAAATACCCGCCAAATAAACAGGAAACCCGCCTCCCGGCGGGTTTCCTGTTACGGTATCCCAAGCATTCAGAAATCGTCCGTGCGGAACGGCACGACCGGTAGACCCCGGATGTTGGCCAGGTTGCCGGGCATGAAATCGCGGAACCCGTACCGCACGGCAACCGGGCGGACAACCTCCTTCGACGAGATGACCAGCAGCAGTTTACGCCTGTCCACCGCCACGTCGGCAGGATGGAATACCCGGTCGGGGCCGCACACTTCGAACCCGCGGATATCCTCCATGCGGCTGAACCCCTCTTCGGTATGAGACAAGGCAACGTAAGCCTTGCCGTCGCGAATCTCGATCGACCTGAACCGCGGGCTTTCGCAGGCGATATCGGAGAAACCGTAGGTCTTGTTGAGTGCCATGAAGGCCAGCCTGTGCCCTACGTCGCGTTTATTCTTGGGGTGGACATTGGTTGCCTCGTAGGGTTCCACCAGGTCGTTCGTGCAAATCACGCCGCTGTTGGGGATGAGTTCCCGTGCCTCCCACTGCGCTTCGCGCAGATAGGGGCCGTTTCCGCTGCCATAGGCGAAGGGGGCGACCTCGACGTAATAGAACGGGATATCGCCCTGCTTCCAGAGCGAACGCCACAGCCCTACCATGTTGGAAAGGCGGACAGCATAGTCCTTATACTGGTTTACGTTCGATTCGCCCTGATACCACAGGAAGCCGCGGACGGTATACCCCGCCACGGGGTGTAACATGGCATTGTACATCACCATCGGGCGCAGCCAGTGGGTCGTGGCCTCGATGCCTTTTTCCGTCAGGTCGATATCGGGATAGGTTTCCAGTATCTCGCGGTTCGTCCAGCCCTCGACGCGGGTTCCGCCCCACGTGCAGTCGACAATGCCGACAGGCACGTCCAGCACGTCGCTGAGCAGTTCGGCAAAGAAATAACCCGTGGCGGTGAAATCGGGCGCGGTCTCCACCGTACATGGCCTCCATTTCCCCGGAACCCGCTCCTGAGGCGTATAGGCCGCCGTGAGGGGTATTTTCACGTAGCGGAGCCTGTCGCGCATACTCCCCGCACGGGCTATGATCTCGTTGGCCCCGGCGATGGGACAGTTATTGAACCCGCGGAGCGGCATCTCCATATTGCTCTGCCCGCCGGCGAACCAGACTTCGCCGATCAGCACGTTGTCGAGCACGACCCTATCGCCGCTAATGATCGTCACCTGCTGCGGCTCGTAACTGCCGGCCGGGGTGTTCACCAGGGCAGACCAACGGCCGTCGGCATCGCTTCGCACGGTGCATTCGGCACCCCACGAGGTCTCGATCCGCACCGTGGCCCGGGGATCGGCCCAGCCCCAGAGGCGGCATTGGGCATTTTGCTGGAGCACCATGTCGCTGCCGATGATCTCGGGCAGTTCGACCTTGGCCGCGGCACCCCATGCGGCGGCAAGGCAAATAAGGGACAAAATGAGTTTCTTCATATCGGGCAGGTATCAATTTCCCGCAAATTTACATTTTTTCCGGCAACCGGGAATACCCCGCGCGCATAAAAACGACCCGGCTGTTAATATAGGTATCGAATTTTTTCGAAAATTCCTGTCCGGAAATTTGGTTTATTCTATAAACTACTTTATATTTGCAATAGATTTACAAACCAAGAGAGTCATTTCACACCGCAAACCTATGGAACTTCTGGAAAACACCACCGACAAACGCCGCCTTTTCGGCCGCTGGTTCGCCCGCCGCATCACCACCTACGTCGCGGTATGCGCGTTCCTCACCTTCGTCAACTGGTACACCTCGCCCCACTACTGGTGGGTGGTATGGGTCATGGCCGGCTGGGGGCTGAACCTGATCCTCTCGCTGGTCTGGTACCTGACGGGCTGCGACGAGGACAAAGATTACCGTTAAACCCATAAAAATCCCGGTTATGAAAACCTTACACCTGTTACTGGCCGCCAGCTTCATGCTGGCCTCCACGGCCGTCTCGGCCAAAACGCTCGAAGTCACCGTATCGGACATTCGCAACGACAAGGGCAACATCCTCGTCATGGCCAAGGTCGCCGGGCAGGAACAGCCCGTCTACGGCATGGCAGCCGCAAAGGCCGGCAAAGTCGTCGTGACGCTCGAAGGCATCGAAGCCGATGCGGCCGAGCTTTCGCTCTTCCACGACGAAGACGGCGACTACAAGCTGAAGATGGGCGACCGCGGCCCTGCCGAAGGCTACGCCACCCGAAAATGCAAGCTTCCCGCCGAGCACAACACGGCCACGCTGAAACTCTACTATCCTGCCACCGAAAACGAATAGGCGCATGTACCGTCCGCTGCTCACCGCACTGCTGCTCGCCGCGACGATCCCGGCCACGGCTCAACATACCCTCCGGGGGCGCGCTCTGGAGGGCGGCAGCCCGGTCGGCTACGCCACGGCCGTGCTGCTGCGCGACGGACGCCAGGCAGCGGGTACGACGACCGACGACGCAGGGGGCTTCGTGCTCACGGCGGATACGGGCCGTTACACGCTCGTACTGCGGCACGTCGCCTACCGCCCCTTCGAACAGGAGGTATGCGTCGCCGCAGCGGATACCGACCTCGGTGATTTACCCCTTGCACCTCTCGGAATCAGCGAGGTGACGGTGACCGCCGAGACGGTGGCGCGGCAGGCCGACAGGTTCGTGGTCAGTATCGGGAATACGCCCACACTCGCGGGACAGGACGGCACCGAACTGCTGGCACGGGCGCCGGGCGTATGGCTGGGTGAGGACGGCATCTCGATCAACGGCGCCGGCGGTACGAAAGTCTACGTGGACGGCCGCGAGCTGAAAGGTTCGGCGGAGGAAACCACCTCCTACCTGCGCAGCCTGACCGCAGCCGACATCGCCCACATCGAGGTGGTACCGCTGGCGGGCGCCGAGTTCACCGCCGACAGCCGGGGCGGCGTGATCCTCATCACACTGCGGCGCAGACGCGACGGCGGCATGGACGGCAACCTGCAATTCTCCACGGTGCAAAGCAACCGGATAACGGGCTATACCCCCACGGGGCGCATCGGCATCCGCACGGGGCGCTGGACACTCACCGCCTCGGGGTCGGGAAGCTTCACCCCGGTTGCCCAAAGCCGCTTCACGGAGACCCGCGGGCAGGCCGGGCAGCCGCTGCCCTTCGCCGGCAGGAGCGATTCGAAGAGCCGCACAAACTACGGGCGCGGGCATTTCTCCGCGGTATTCGACCCTACGCCGAAACACACCGCAGGTTTCGACATCGAATACACGGAACGCAGCACCCACATGCCGACACTATCGCGCACCACACTCGGACAAACCCAGAGCGACAGCCGCTACCGCCAGCACATGGGCGGGAATACCCTGACCGCAACCGCCAATTACATCTGGAAGATCGACACGCTGGGATCGCAGTTCAAACTGATCGCCGACTACACGCGTTACACCTCCCACGGCGACAACAGCTACCATACGACGACCTGCACACCCGGAACCCTGCGCGACTCGCTCTACGAATCCTCCACGGGTTCCGTGTACGACATCCTGACGGCCGACGCCGGGCTGACGCGCAAACTGCCGCACGGCCTGACACTGCGCGCGGGACTGCGCTACACCCGCAACGGCATGGCGGACGACAGCCGCTACGCGGCACAGGTGCAGGGCACATGGCAGGCACTGCCCGAATACGGCTACGACCAGCATTACACCGAGCAGATCGGCGCGGCCTATGCCTCGCTGGAGTACAGCGCCGGGCGGTGGGAGCTTTCGGCCGGGCTGCGCGGTGAATACACCTCCGTCGCATCGCAGGCCTTCGGCCGCTCCTATTTCGGGTTGTTCCCAAACGTTTCGGTCAGCCGCGCGCTCAACGCCCTGCGCACATGGCTGCTCGTGGCGCAGTGGAGCCGCAACATCGAACGCCCGGCATTCCCGGCGCTGAACCCCGCACGGATCCGCATATCGGATTACAGCTGGCAGTCGGGCAACCCCTCGCTGCGGCCGACCTACATACACCGTTTTTCGCTCACGGCCGTATGGAAATACCGTTACACGCTCACCGTGGGCGGCAACTTGCACCACGACCTGATCCGCGAAATCGCACACAGGGACGCAACCGACCCGGACGCCGTGTATATCCGTCCCGAAAACCATTACACGGAGAACCACTGGTTCGTGGCGGCGAGCGTCCCGGCGAAAATCACCCGCTGGTGGAACCTCTCGGTCAATGCCGTCGGGGTGATGCAGCGCATTCGGCTCAACAGTACCGACAGCCCGGCGACGCACTACCTGATGTTCGCCGACGCCACCTGCTCGTTCACGCTGCCGGCCGGATTCTTCGCCGAAGCCGCCTACCGTGCCCAGAGCCGCCTTTACTCGGGCAACAGCGAGGTCGGGCCGCGCCACACGCTCTCGGCGACCGTCAAAAAACAGTTCTTCGGCAAACGCCTGACGCTTTTCTGCACCCTCTCGAACATCACCGGCTGCGACTGGGAGTTCGCATCCCTGACCGACGGCATGCGCCGCACGATCGACGCACGGCAGGCCTGGTCGGGGCGTTTGTGGAAAGCCGGTGCGGCCTGGAATTTCCGCGCCGGCAAAAAGTTCCGCGCCCGCACCGTCGAAAGCGCAGCGGAAACCCAGCGCAAGCGCCTCGTGAAAAGCACGGAACAATAAAAATTAATTCGTAACTTTATCCCCCGTAACCGACCGTCCGCCATGGAAGACAAAAACCTCAACGCAAACCAGAGCATCGAACTCATCCAGCAAATGATCCGCGGCACCCGCCGCCGGCTCTCATTCGGCAGCAGCAACCTGTTCCTCCTGTGGGGATACCTGCTGGCCGCAACCGCCATCGGAATCTTCGTCCTGCTGAAAACCACCGACTGCCGCGCCTGGCAGTGGCTGTGGCTGGCAGCCGCAGCGGCCGGGGGCATAGTGACCCGGTGGCACAACACGTCCCGCGCCCCGCAGGTCAAAAGCTACACCGACCGGCTGCTGGAACAGATATGGGGTTGCATAGCGGCACTGGTCGTCCTGTCGGCGATCCTGGTCTTAGGGTACGACACCCGGACAGTCGACCCGCTCTTCCCCGCGTTGCTGCTGATCGGCGCCGGCCTCTTCATCTCGGGGCAGGTGATCCGCAACAGATACATGTACTACGCGTCATGCATCGTCGTGCCGATCGGCTTCGGCATTACCCGCGACTCGTGGCTCAATGCCGACCCCGACTACAACCTGCTGCAATTCGCCGCGGCAATCCTCATCGGGCTCACGGGTGCCGGCTATGCGCTCAGGCGGCAGGTAAGGCGCGATGCGGACGAAGGGCGGATAACAAACGGAGACAACTGAAACGACATGAAACGGACGCAAAAACACATCGCTATGGAAGACAAGCAACTGAATGCCGCCGAGAGCATCGCGCTCATCAGCCGCATGATCGACAATACCCGCAACCGCATGGTGCGCAACTCGGGACGGCCGTTCCTGGTCTGGGGTTACGTGACCGTCTTCACGACGCTCCTGGTCATGGGTGCGGTATACTATTTCCAGGATCCGAAATGGAATATCCTGTGGATGGTGCTCCCCGTTTTGAGCGCATTGCTGATGTGGCTGACACGCGACAAGCATACCGAGGGCAAAGTCAGCACGTTCGTCGACCGCGTCATCAACAACGTATGGATGGTGACGGGCCTTACGGCGTGGTTCGTCAGTATGCTCACGCTATTCAGCCAGATACGGTTGCCGATCCTGTTCATCATCCTGCTGACGATGGGCATGGGAACCACGATCACGGGGCTGATCATCCGGTTCCGCCCGGCGACCGCCGGCGGTGCGGCGGCGATCGTCCTGGCTCCCGTTTCGCTCATCGTGAGCGGGTACTGGATGCCGACCCTCTTCGCCGTCGGATTCGTCGTGATGATGATTATCCCGGGGCATATCCTCAACTACAAGTCGAACCATACGAACGGATAACGCAATGAACGGACAGAAAATATCCGAAACGGAAGCGCTGGACATCATCGCCCGCGTCTTCGACCGCAATATGCGCCGCATGAATTACGTGCGGGGCGAATTGTTCATCTTCTGGGGAGCGCTGCTCAGCCTCACGGCGCTGGCCGAATACGGGCTTTACCACTGGACAGGCGACGTGCGCGTACTGTGGAGCTGGCTGGCACCGTTGGTCTGCGGTTATATTTGGACGGTTCGCAATTCGCGGCGGAAGGCCCTCGTCCGCACGGGGTTCGACGACCTGCTGATCCTGATATGGGGCATGCCGGCGATGATCTCGGCCGCCGCGATCGTCTATGCCGTAACCATCCCCGGGAATACGATAAACCCCGTAGGCGTCATGCAGCTGCTGCTCGGCACGGCACTGGCTATCACCGCCGAATTCTACCGGGGGAAAGGCTCCCAGCAATCGGGGTCGTTCGCAGCGCTGCTGATGCTCTCGATCTTCGAGCTCATCATGGCTTTCAACTATACGTTCCGTGTGCCGTTCGACGCCCAAGGCGGGACGTGGATGCTCGAACTCTCCGCCCATGGCATACTACTCGTACTGCTACCCGGTTTTATCCTCCGCCACATAACCCGCAAGCAATGTTCAAAGAACTGAATCCGCTGCTGCATTCGGAACTGAGACTGGCCGTGATGTCGATCCTCATCGGGGTCGAGAGCGCCGACTTTGTCTTTATCCGGCAGCAGACCGGAGCCACGGCGGGCAACCTTTCGGTACAACTGGACAAGCTGGCGAAGGCGGATTACATCGAAATCGAAAAGACCTTCCGCGGGAAGATGCCCTGCACGGTCTGCCGCATCACGGACACCGGGCGCGATGCCTTCGCCGAATACGTCGCGGCATTACAGACCTACATAAAAAGATAACCACAAAACGTCCACGGCGTTCCGCCGTGGTTGTAGCCGTTCATCCCTGCCCCGCCGTGGCGGGGATTTTTTGCCGTGACAGCGGCAAAAGCGCTCCGGAAGGGCATCCGTATCCGAATTTACATCGTGCAGAAGAACGTCACCAGGAACGGGACGCTGAAATCGAGCACGCAGCCGTGGAAGATCGACACCACGGCATAGGGTTTCCCTGCGGACTGCGTGATGATCGGCAGGGTGGTATCGAAAGTCGTGGCTCCGCCGATCGAGACGGCGGCCAGCGGCCCGAACCACCGGGCGACAAGGGGTGCGGCCAACAGTGTGAACAGCTCGCGCATGACATTGCAGAGCAATGCCACCGTTCCCAGCTCCGCGCCCCTGAAATCGGCGATGAAGATACTCGAAAGCGAGTAGTAGCCGAACCCAGCGCCGACGGCCATCGTGTCCCCGACCGTAAGCGGCGGCAAGAGCAGTGTCGACAAGGCAGCGCCGGCCAGCGTACCGACGGCCGTCATCACGGGCAGCAGCGCCAGCCGCGGATCGAGCCGCCGCACACGCCCCGCAAGGGCCGTATCGCTGCCGAGGGTGATCCCCACGCAAAACATCAGGGCATAGAGCACATAGGTGCTGAGGCGCGACCCCGCCACGTCGAACGGCAAGGCGGAGAACAACCCCGCCAGACACCCTGCGACGAAAAAGGCGACGATCACGAGGCTCCCCCGCAAGGCGCCCCATACGGAAAGGGGTCGGGTGTCCCCGCCAGCTGCGGCCTGGCCGCCTGCCGCCCCTCGCGGGAAATCCGCAGCCGCGGCAGGCAGTCCCGGCGATTCCGCACCGCCTCCGTCGGGCACAGCGTCCCGGCGCCGGACGCAGCGCCACAACAGCCACGACATGCCGATGCTGCCAGCAACGGAGCATGCGAAGATGACGAAGGCCGTGCGCCCAAGGATCGCCATGCCGCCCACGACGGCCGGATCGGAGCCGACCTCCAGCCCCAGCAGGAACAGCAGGAGACATATAATCACGGTGATCATACGGGAGACGAATACGAGGCGCCAGCTCGACAGCAGGCGCCCCGTAATGATTCCTCCGATGATGACGGCAAAAATGACAAGCATCGTTTATTCCTGCTTCGCCGTGAGTTTTTCGATCTGTTTATCGGCCTCGGCCGCAAGTTTGTCGGCCTGTTTGCGGGCTTCCTCGACCAGTTTGTCCCCGGCCTTCTCGGCAGCCAGCTTGGCCAGCGCACCTTTCTCCTTCGCACCGTCGATAAGCTTCGTCCGTTGCGCCTGGGCGGCCTCGACGAGTTTCTCACCCGCCTTCCTGGCCTCGGCCCGGAGGTTGTCGGCCTGTTTGCGGATCTCCTCGCCGAGCGACTCGCTGCCCATGAGCTTCTGAATCTGCTGGTCGACGACGTTCTTCACGGCCTGCTCGGCAGCCTCCTTCACGCCGAGCGTGATCTTGGGCGAGGTGAACGTGCCGCCGATACCGACGTTGACCGATTGCAGGATACCGCCCGTCGAACCGGCCGGGAGGGCTACCCTGGCCGTATAGTCGATGGTCTGGTCGAGCCCCGTCGAACCCGACATGTTGATCCTGATGTCGCCCATCTTCAGGTCGAAAGGCTCCGTAGCGATACGTCCGTCGCGGATGGCGAAGCGGATAGCCACGTCCTTGGCCTCGATCTTACGCAGGTTGTCGTTATTGAGCGCCTTGGCCAGTGCATCGAACGCCTCAATGTTCTGGATGCGGATATTGGCCGACTTGATCTCGCCCGTGGCGTTGACCGACTGCAGGTCGGGCGACATCTGCGCATCGAGCGTCGCGGACATATCGAGCGAAAGCGAATAGTCGCCGCCCGTCTTGGCAAAGACCGGGACGAGTTTCTGCACCATCTCCAACTCGTCGAAGGTCTTGGAGAACGATGCCCCCGAAAGCCCCAACGAGAGTTTCAGCGCCGGGCGCTGCGGATCGGAGGCCGTCGAGTAGCTGCCCGATGCGGTAGCCGTACCTCCGAAGAGCTGCATACGCAGGCGGCTGAGCGACAAAGTTCCGTCCGCCATGCGCATTTCGCCGGTGATGCCGCCGATGGTCATCTTCTGGAACAACACCTTCTGCAACTCAGTATTGAGCGAAAGGTCGAGGTTGCGCGGGACTTCGAGCGCCTGCGCGGGAGCAGGGGACTCGGCGGGCGCCTGGGCAGCAGCTTCCCCGCCGGCGGTTTCTTCGTCGGCCGGCATGGCATCCATGATCTCGTTCAGGTCGAGCAGGTCGGATTTCACGTAAAGGCGCCCGGAGAGCTTGTCGCCCCGCAGCAGATAGCCGATATACCCCGTAAGCTGGCCGTTGGCCGCAAGGTCGCTCTTACCCACGGTCACGCCGAACTCGCCCAGCGTCATCGACGCCGGGGTGATCGTAGCCGCGGCACGGCGGATATGCACCGCGGGCAGGCCGGGCATGGAGAGGCCGAGTTTCTCGACGACGAATGTCCCCGAGGCCCCGATCTGTCCGTAACGGGCCTTCTCGACATCGGACATGCGCCCCGAAACCTTCACGTCGGCGCTAATCAGTCCGCTCAGGGCTACATCCTCACCGAGCGGGTAAACCTCTTTCACCGCCCCCAGGTCTACCCGTCCGTCGGCCGCAGCACGGAATACCGGATCGCTGACCAGGTTCGTCGCATAGAGCGATGCCGAAAGCGTGTTTCCCGCCATGCGGAGCGTGAATTTCGAAAGGTCTACCTCGGTCTTGTCCATGACGCCTCCGGGGTTGGCTACCCGTGCGGCGATATTGATTCCGTCGACCGCCTTGGGCAAAGACGAATACTGGAAACTGCCGTTGCGCACCTCGGTCTTGAGTTCGAAGGCCGGGAGCGCCGCCCCGCGCATCTCGCCACGGGCCCACAGCGCCATCGAAAGTTCGCCGGAGGCGGACAGGTTGCGGAAATCGCGGGTATAGAATGCCGGGACAAGCGAAAGCACGTCCTTGAACTGCACCTTGTCGCATCCGGCCGTAATATCCATAGCCACGGCATCGTCCTTCATTTCGGCCCAGCCGTCGAGCGTAAGCTCGATCGCATTGAGGCGCAGACGGTTCCGGGAGAAGGTAAAACGGTTGTTCTTCAGGTCGGCCGCGATCACGGCGTCGAGCTCCGCCTCGGCGTCGCTCAGCAGCGGAATTCCGCCCGAAACCAGCCGCACGGCACCGGCCGTAAGCCGCAGGTCGAGGTCGGTCTGGTCGGCCGACATGTCGCCCCGCAGGCGGAGGGAGAGGGGTGCCGTCGAAAAACGCATGCCCGTCGAATCGTCTTCATAGCGGATCGTCGCGTCGCTGATCCTGAAATCGCGGATCGAGAGGCTGAACGACGAAGAACCCTCCTCCGAAGCCCCTTCCCCGGCAGCGGGTTCCTCCCCCGAAGCCTTCACGATGTCCCAGTTGACCTTGCCGTCGGCGAGTTTATGCGCGTGCAGCGCCGGTTCGGCGAGGATGACCTTCGTCACTTCGAACCCGTCGTCGCCGAACAGCGACATCGGGTTCACGACGACCGATATGCGGTTCGCGGCAACGATCGTATCGCCTTCGAACGGCCCCGCGCCCACGACAGTCAGTCCTTTCAGGTCGAGCGACGCGCGCGGGAAATGGCGCAGCAGGCTGATGTCGAGTTTTTCGAAATCGACCCGTGCGTCGAGCATCTCATTGGCTTCGCGCTTCACGATCTGGGCGATCTTCCCCCTCAGCAACATCGGGGCGACAAAAGCCGCCACCAGAACAACGGCCACGACAATGGCCACAATCTTCACGATTTTTTTCATTTCCTATCTGTTTTAAAGACGAAAACCGTAGTCCCCGCCTCTTCGAATCCGATTTTACGGTAAAGGGCCCGGGCAGCTTCGCGCGCAGGGTTCGAGGTGAGCATCACCTTCGCAGCACCGATGCGGGCGGCATGCTCCGTGGCAGCCTTCACGAGCGCCTCGCCGGCACCGCAGCCGCGGGCTGCGGCATCGACCACCACATCCTCGACCCATGCCTTCCGGCCCGAGGGTACGTCGTACCACACCAGCGTCAGCACCCCGACGATCCGGCCATCCAGCCGGGCGGCGAACAGCGCCGCGCCATCGCTGCACACAACACGTTCCATGGCCTGGCGGGAGAGTGCCCCCAGCCGGGGCGAAAGCTGAGGCATGAGCCTTGCGAACGCCTCGGCGAGTTCGTCGGATACCTCTGTCACACACTCTATTTCGACCGCCATGCTTCCCGGATATTTTTCACAAAGTTAATCTTTTTTTCGAAACCCCGGCTTTTTGCCCGTATCCCGGCTGCCATATGCCGAAAAAAGATTACTTTTGTCCCGTTCGGGACAGGCAGGCAAACCGACACCCCGACGCGGCCCCGTGCCACCCTGCGGCGGATCGTACGCCGGGCGACCGGTGCAGTTGCGGACAGCCCCCTCCTTCCGACGCGGAGAAAATGCCCGGGGAGGGGCAGGAGCCCGGGCGCCGGCAAGCCCGGGGAATACCCGGGCCGAATCCCGGCCGAAACCGTAAAAAATTATGGAAAACATGAAAAAATATGCATTCCCGCTCGCGGCGCTTCTTTTCGCCGCCTGCAATTCCGGCGAAGAGACCACGACCACACAGATTCAGGAGCCCGTCGCCACGATCCTCGAATACACCCCGGCACCGGGCCAGTTCATCAACGGCACGATGGCCGGGTTTGACCATGTGGCATCGGCGGCAGAGGCATGCAGCTATGCTGCGAACCGCATCGCTTCGAATAACTGGGTTTCGCTCGGCGGCTGGGGAGGCCGCATCGTGGCGGCCTTCGCGGAACCCGTGCCCAACACGGGCGGATACGACCTCTACGTCAAAGGCAACCAGTTCGACACGTCGTCCGAACCGGGCATCGTGTGGGTGTCGCAGGACGCCAACGGGGACGGAGCGCCCAACGATACGTGGTACGAACTGCGGGGCAGCGAATACGACAACGCCGAAACGATCCGCGATTACAAAATCACCTATATCCGCCCAGCCGAGGCGGGTGATGAGGTGACATGGAAGGACAACCAGAACGGCAACGGCACGATCGACCGTGTGAAAGAACATACGCAGGCCTACTACCCCGAATGGATCGTGGAGAATGAAATCACATTCGCAGGAACACGGCTGCCGAACAATATCGGGAAAGCCGGGGAAAAATGGACGATGGAAGCTTTTGCATGGGGGTACGCCGACAATTATTCGGCCTCCGACCGCATCGGCATGACCAACCGCTTGCGGATCAGCGACGCCGTAACGGCCGATGGCGCCCCGGCCAACCTCTCACAGGTCGACTTCATCATGGTGCAGACAGGGGTGAATGCCAAAGCGCCCCTGATCGGCGAGGTATCGACCGAGGTGAGCGGCATCGGCTGCTACCGCACCGTCACGAAAAAACAATAACCGCACACGGCGACCGCCCTGCCCGTGGCGGCATAGCCCCGAATCCCGGAAACGATGACCCTCCGCGACCAACTGCTCGAACTCCAGGAGCCGAAATACATGAAATTCACCGCGGCACTGATGCCGGGCGTGGAAAACGTATTGGGCATACGCCTGCCGGTACTGCGCAAAATAGCCCGCCAGATCGCCGCAGGCGACTGGCGCACATACCTGGCCGAAGCCGAGGATTTCTATTTCGAGGAGCGGATGTTGCAGGGGCTGGTGATCGGCTGCGCCCGCTGCACGCCGGCCGAAAAGCTGGAGTATGTGGCGCGCTTCGTGCCCAAAATCGACAACTGGGCGGTCTGCGACTGTTTCTGCTGGCGCCTGAAGGCAGCCGAACGGCAGCCGATGTGGGAATTCATACAGCCCTATTTCCGATCCGAAGCCGAATACGACGTGCGTTTCGCCGTGGTGACGGGGCTGGGGAATTTCGTCGACGGGGAGCACCTCGAGGCACTGCTGCAACTGCTCGACGGCGTCCGCCACGAAGCCTACTACGCCCGGATGGCCGTGGCATGGGCGGTGTCGGTCTGCTATGTAAAATTTCCGCAGCGGACACACGAGTGGCTCGGCAGCTGCTCGCTCGACGACTGGACATTTAACAAATCGCTGCAAAAGATCATCGAATCGTTGCGCGTAAGCGACACGGACAAACAGGCGATCCGCGCCATGAAACGGCGCAAATAACCGGAAGGCAGCTCCCGACCGGCAAAACGGCCGCACCTGCCGGGTAAAACCGCTGTGGCCGCTGCGGGCAGAAAAACGGGGCGTGCGGCGCAGATTTGCAAAATAATGTTACCTTTGTGTAAGAAATTCCAAAACGAGCCCTATGCGCAAACTGGTAATTATCCCGACATACAACGAGAAAGAGAATATTTCGGCGATGATCGACAAGGTCTTCTCGCTGCCCGAGGCTTTCGAAATGCTCGTCATCGACGACGGTTCGCCCGACGGCACCGCAGCGATCGTCAAAGAGCGCCAGCAGGAATTCCCTGCGACGCTGCACCTGCTGGAACGCAGCGGCAAGCAGGGGCTGGGCACGGCCTATCTGACGGGGTTCCGCTGGGGACTGGACAACGGGTTCGACTATATCTGCGAAATGGACTGCGACTTCTCGCACAATCCCGACGATCTGGTACGGCTGTACCAGGCTGCGGCCGAAGGGAACGACGTGGTGGTCGGTTCGCGTTACGTGCAGGGCGTGAACGTCGTGAACTGGCCGATGTCGCGTCTGCTGATGTCCTACTTCGCTTCGATGTACGTACGCATCGTGACCCGCATGCCCCTGCGCGATGCGACGGCGGGGTTCGTCTGCTACTCGCGCCATGCGCTGGAGACGATCGACCTCGACGCCGTGAAGATGAAGGGATACGGCTTCCAGATCGAGATGAAATACTCGGCGTGGCGGCTGGGACTGAAACTCAAGGAGGTGTCGATCATTTTCGTCGAACGCCGCGAGGGTACCTCGAAGATGAGCGGCGGCATTTTCCGCGAAGCGTTCTTCGGCGTGCTGGGACTTCCGTTTCGTTCGATCAGGAGCGCGAAAAACAAGTGACGGCCATCCGGCAAAAATACGGAAGCCGGCCTCCCCGCGAGGCCGGCTTTCATGCGAACTGGCGTTACCGCGGAGCCACAACGCCCCGGGAGTCAGAACGTGAAGAAATAGTTCATGAAGAAGTTCCAGAAAGTGACGACCCCGATGGCAAACAATTTAGCCAGGTAGAAATTCAGCTTCCAGCGTTCATGCAACAGATAGATCGTGAGGTTGTTGACCATAAGCCCGACGGCCGCGATACCGAGGAAACGGAGGTATTGCCCGGCAATGTCGGGGTTTTCATTATGGAACGTCCAGATGCGGTTCAGGACATAGTTCGAGGTCGATGCACAGAGGAACCCCAGCGAATTGGCCAGGTACTTGTTCAGGCGCAGCCACTCCTTGCAGAGGTAAGTGACCCCGAAATCGACGAAGACCCCCGAACCGCCGACGACACAGAATTTGATGAACTGCTGGATCATGGTGCGACGACCTCCGTGCGGAGGGGTTTTCCGTTAAACCAATTCGTGTACCCTTCGCGGCGCAGGGCGAAACCGGCATCGAAATCGGCGCCGGAGAGTTGTCCCGGGACGACGAACCGCACCTCGCGCGTGATTGTATCCCCGACCGGGATCTCGAAGTGCTCCCCCGTATCGAATTCCTCGACACGGAAGCGGCCATGCTTCCAAAGCATCACGAGCGCCCTGTCCCCGCAGACCCCGATCTCATAGGGGTAAGGATTCGATATCCGCAGCGTCAAACGCAGCGTATCGCCCGCGGCGACCTGTTCGGGCAGCCCCGTAAAGGTAATATCCACAAGGCGCGTCGGATGGAAATGCGGGTCGACAAACCACGTGAAGCGTTTGCCGTTAGGCAACACGACGCTCCGGACGCGGCCCGTGGTATCCGCCCCGTCGTAAGGCGTTTCGACCAGCACCTCGTGTCCTGCGAAGCGCGTATCGTCATCGCGGAACTGCCACTGGTGCGTACGGTAACGGATATTGGGCTGGCAGTAGGCCTCCTCACCGGTATAAAAGGCGTATTTGGCCGCGACGGCATAGCCATGGCGGAAAATGACGGGGCGGCCGCCGGCGATCCCGGCGATCCGGCCGTAGCTGGCAGGATTGTCAAAGACCTCGAAACGCAGACCCAGCGGATTGAAGATCATTTCGAGGCGCACCAGACCGGCAAGGAGGATGGTCGCCAGCCCGGCACACATCAGGTAACGCCGTGTGCGGGGATGCCGGCGGGCATAGGTAAAAAGCGTATAGATCAGGCCGAAAACGGCAACGATCACCCATTGGGGCTGCACGTAGCCGCGGAATGTCGAGAGCAGGAAAAAGACGATGAACGCCACGGGGATAAACTTCAGCGCACGTGCGACGGCGCTCTGCGGCTTCACGGCGATCCAAGCCTTCACGTACAGCGGCACGAAGAAGGGATTGAAAATCACCAGCAGGTTGAGCAGGTATTCGGCGACATAATTGAGCCGGAAGACCGAATTACGCCCCGCCAGATGGTAGGCAAACGAGGCCCAGTCGTGCCCGGCCTGCCACATGAAATGCGGCACGAGCAGCAACAGCGCTACCGCACCGCTGAGATATAGGGTCGGACGCAGGAACACACGGGGGGGGGTCACCGCAAGCGTGAAGAGCACGACCAACGCCCCGTGATATTTGCTGTAAGCCATCAGCGCCATGGCAACCCCCATCCAGAGCCATGCCCAACGGCGGTTTTCGGAGAACCGCTTGAATGTCAGCAGGAACAGCGCGGTGGTCATCATCAGCGGGCCGTCGGGCACGGCGATAAAGCCGTAGAGCTGCAACATCAGCGTCGAGGCCGAGAGGACGACGAAGAGCGCCGCATCGCGCCGGTCGGCATCCGCGGGACGGATTATACGCCACAAAATATAAAGGTAGAGCGGTTGCAGCACCGTGAAGAAAAACCGCACGCCCAGTTCGCCCCCGAAAAGGTGCTCTCCGAGCCAGACCAGCAAGGCGGTCATCGGCGGATGGTCGAAATATCCCCAGGCGAGGTTTTCGGCGAACATATGGTAGTACGCCTCGTCGTTGGCCAGTTCGGAGAAACCGGCCTGCAGGAGGTTGCACACCCACCATACGCCGAGCCACAAAACCACCAGGCCGTCGGCGCCGAGCGAAGCATAAATCTTTTTGAGCGATGCCTTCATACAAGCGACAAAGGTAGCAAAATTTATCGTTTTTACGCCATCCCCGGCCGAAAGAGAGGGGCTGGCGGAACTGCTTTTGCGAAAATCAGCCCGTAGGGACACACTTTGCCGGTGCAAAAAACGTTTCTGTAACATCGGGCCGCTGTTACGGAACGGCGTCCCGCCGGTTCGGCGCCCGGACGAGAACGAAAATGGGAACGAGGGTAATGACAGGGCGGGACGATACCCGGAATGGCAATCGGGGCTGCGGCAGGAATGACCAAGCGGAGCAGCGGGACGGACAACTGCCGGGACGATCCCCGGAATAGCAATCGGGACTGAGGCAGGAATGAGCAGGCGGAGCAGTGGCACGGACAGCGGGACGGACAACTGCCGGGACGATGCCCAGGATACGGCAACCGACAAAAATACCCGAGGCCGACAAACGGCGGCAGACGAAAGGAATTGCGGACGAGGAAACGGAAATGCCGGAAAAGTACGGGGCGGTGCCTTCGGCGAAAATCTTGGACAATACCGTGTCCCACAGCCACATGCCCGCAATGAAAGCAAAAGGGAAAAGCACCTGCGGCATGTTACATATTTGGAAGTCCATAAAAAAGGGTTTCAGACAATGACACAACGGATTACAGATGCCTGACTCACAAATCCGGCATCACGCCCCGGCAAAGAATCCGGAGGAATACCCCGGGCTTTCCAAGCGCGGGCATTGCCAAAGGCGCCTTATAAAATACGAATATCAGACAATAAATACATAAAAAGAAACAATATTTATCCTATAAATAGCCTTAACTTCGTAGCATAAAATACCAACTTTTTACGGCAGCCCGCAACCTGCCGTTTTTGCTACGAAAGGCTGCATACGAAGAGGCCATGAAACTACGAAATTCCATACGTCCGATAAGGTTACTGTTGTTGCTGTCCGGCCTGCTGGCATTAGCGTCGTGCCGGCAGAACGAGACGCAATCCCTCTCGGAATACCTGGACTATGTAATCGAGAACAAGCATATTTTCGAAGCCGAAAAGGAAGAGCGGATCAGCAGGCTGAGGAACCTGCTGGGCGTAAGCAACCTGACCCCGGAACAGGAATACGAGATCAATACGAAGCTGTACGAAGAATTCAGGAAATACAAGCTGGATTCGGCCATCCGCTACGTCGAACGGAACCTCGAAATCGCCAGGCAGCTGGACAACAAAAGGCTGACCTACCTGTCGAACATGTACCTCGCCCAGCTCTACTCTTTTTCGGGCATGTGCGTCGAGGCGAACCAGATACTCCGCTCCATCCGGTCGTCCGAACTCCCGCGCGACCTGCTTCCCGTCTACTACGAGGCCAACAACCGTTATTTCCAGCACTATGCCACGCTGAGCAGCCAGCGCAGCCACCTGCACGAAATGAATATCTACCGGGACTCGCTGATGATGGTTTCCGACCCGGGATCGTTCCGGTACAGGATACACCTGAGCTACAAACTCATGGGAAACGGCAAGATGGACGAAGCCAGGGCGATCCTCGACGAGTTGCTGGAAGAGGTCGGCAAGGACACGCCGCTCTACGCGGAGACGGCCTATGCCTACGGCTGTTTCTACCGGCTGAACAAAGACCCGGAGGCGGAAAAGAAATATTTCATGCTCTCGGCGATCGCCGATGCGAAGAGCGCGGTGAAGGAGAACGCCTCGTTCCACACGCTGGCTCTGATGTACTACGACCAGGGCGATCTTTCGCGGGCTTTCAAGTACACGCAGGCGGCCATCGAAGATGCGGTCTTCAGCAACGTGCAGTTCCGCACGACCCAGATGTCGAAGTTCTATTCGATCATCAACTCGATCTACCAGGCCAAGGAGGCCAAGTCCAAATCCAAGTTGCAGCACTACCTGATCCTGATCAGCGTCCTGTCGCTGTTCCTCGTGCTGCTGTTCATCTACGTTTATCAGCAGATACACAAGCTGTACCGCATCAAGGAAGAGCTGTCGCGGACGAACGGGCGCCTGATGCAGCTCAACGACGAACTGCATGAGAAAAACACGCAGCTCACCGATTCGAACATCATCAAGGAACAGTACATAGCGAGGTTCTTCGACCTCTGTTCGATGTATATCGACAAACTGGAGGACTACCGGAAATCGCTGAACAAACTGGCGCAGAACCGGCAGATCGACGAGTTATACAAACAGCTGAAATCCACGTCGATGATGGAGAACGAGCTGGATGAACTGTATAAGAATTTCGACGCCATATTCCTGAACCTCTACCCGTCGTTCGTCGCGGATTTCAACGCCCTGCTGGTCGAGGACGAACGGATCGTGCTCAAATCGGAAGACCTGCTGAACAAGGAACTCCGGATTTACGCCCTGCTGCGGCTGGGCATCACCGACAGCGTCAAGATCGCCTCGTTCCTGCGATGCTCGCTGAGCACCGTATATAACTACCGCACCAAAGCCCGGAACAAGGCCGCAATATCGCGTGAGGACTTCGAAAAAATGGTCATGCGAATCGGTGTGCCGCCCGAAAACAGGCCTTGAGCGATTCCACGGCAACTACATTTTTTTTGTATATTTTTTTGATAAAATATTTATTTACAAACATATAATACTTTACAGGTTCTACAATTTCCGCCCCAACCTATAAATATGGTATATAATAGGATTAATTTTGTAAACACAGCGTTCAGCCACCCGCTCCCGCAGCGGGCAGCCGGATTGCATCGGATTGTAAACACCTACTTAAACCTATTTTATACGAAATGAATCCAATTAAAGTCGGTCTGATCGGTTTTGGCAGAATGGGAGGTTTTTACCTCGAGGAGATGCAAAAAAGCGGTAACTGGGATATCGTTTACATCTGTGACGTATCTCCCGCATCACGGGAACTGGCCCAGCGGCTCTCACCCCGGTCGAAAGTAATATCCGACGAACAAATCATATTCAACGACCCCGAGATTCAGGTGGTCGGGCTGTTCGCACTGGCGGATTCCCGCCCGGAGCAGATTCAGAAAGCAATTGCGAGCGGGAAGCACGTCATCGCCGAGAAACCGATCGCCGACACGGTGGAAAAGGAGTGGCAGACGGTCGCGCTGGCCGAGAAGGCCAAAATCTTCTCGACGGTGAACCTTTACCTGCGCAATTCGTGGTACCACAACACCATCAAGGATTTTATCGCACAGGGCGAGATCGGCGAACTGGCGATCATCCGCGTATGCCACATGACACCGGGGCTGGCACCGGGCGAGGGGCACGAATTCGAGGGCCCGTCGTTCCATGACTGCGGCATGCACTACGTGGACATCGCGCGCTGGTATGCCGAATCGGAATTCAAGACCTGGAACGCACAGGCCATCCGCATGTGGGATTACAAGGATCCGTGGTGGCTCCAGTGCCACGGCACGTTCGAGAACGGCATCGTATTCGACATTACCCAAGGACATGTATACGGACAACTGGCCGAAAAACAGACCCATAATTCATACATCGACATCATCGGCACGAAAGGCATCGCGCGCATGACGCACGATTTCAAGACGGCGATCGTCGAACTGCACGGGGTGACGCAGACGCACCGGCTCATACAGCCCTACGGAGGCAAGAACATCGATGTGCTGTGCAAACTGTTCGCAGAGTCGATCGAAAGCGGGAAACGCAACCCTTCACTCCCCTCGTTCCGCGACGCCGCCACGGCTTCGGAATATGCCTGGCGGTTCCTCCAGGATTCGCGGCAGCACGACCTGCCGGCGATCGGGAACCTGGAAACGCTGCAGGAGATCCGCGAACGCCGCCGCACGATGTCGAACGGCTACGGATTGCTGAGAAAACTCGCATGAGCCGTAATTTGTGACTAAAACAAACTTTATAAACCTTAAAAAACAATCGGTATGAACCACTTACTGTTTATCGGCAACCTGGGTGCAGGCGAAATCATCGTCATAGCCCTGGTCGTACTGCTGCTCTTCGGCGGCAAAAAAATCCCGGAACTGATGAAGGGTCTCGGCAAGGGTGTGCGCAGCTTCAAGGAAGGCATGAACAACATCGAGAACGACATTGAAAACTCGGGTACGGAAAAATCCAACAACGAAAATAAATAGTCCCTCAAAAACAACTAACTTAATTCAAGAAACCATGTCAAGCGAAATGTCAAGGAGAAAGTTCCTGAAAAAAGGAGCAGCTGCCGCGATCGGCTTAGCGGTCGTTCCGGGTACAGTTTTAGGTAAGAAGTTCGGGCACACAGCGCCGAGCGACAAACTCAACATCTTGGGTGTCGGTATCGGCGGCCGCGGCTCGTCGGTGCTCCGCGGCCTCGAAAGCCAGAACATCATCGGCCTGTGCGACGTCGACTGGAAATATGCCGACCACGTGTTCAAGCGCTACCCGGCTGCCAAGAAGTACAACGACTACCGCAAGATGTTCGACGAAATGCTCAAGTCGGCAGACGCCGTGATGGTGGCCACGGCCGACCACACGCACGCGATCATCGCAGCCGATGCGATGACGGCCGGCAAGCACGTCTATGTCGAGAAGCCCCTGACGCATACCGTATACGAATCGCGTCTGCTGACCAAGCTCGCCGACAAATATAAAGTAGCCACCCAGATGGGTAACCAGGGTGCGTCGGACGAGGGTGTCCGCAAGGTCTGCGAATGGATCTGGAACGGTGAGATCGGCGAAGTCCGCAAAGTGGAGACCTTCACCGACCGTCCTATCTGGCCGCAGGGCCTGAGCCGTCCCGAAGACGACCAGCGCATCCCCAAGACGTTGAACTGGGACGCTTTCATCGGCCCGGCCCCCTACCGTCCCTACAACGCGATCTACACCCCGTGGAACTTCCGCGGCTGGTGGGATTTCGGTACCGGCGCACTGGGCGATATGGCCTGCCACATCCTCCACCCGGTATTCAAGGGCCTGAAGCTCGGGTACCCGACCAAGGTTCAGGGTAGCTCGACGCTGCTGCTCAACGAATCCGCACCGATGGCGCAGACGGTGAAGTTCGTCTTCCCGGCACGCGACAACATGCCGAAGGTAGCCATGCCCGAGGTAGAAGTATACTGGTACGACGGCGGCCTGAAACCGGCGCGTCCCGAGGGACTGCCCGCAGGCAAAGACCTGAACATGGCCGGCGGCGGCGTTATTTTCTACGGTACGAAGGATACGCTGATCTGCGGCTGCTACGGCGTGAACCCCTACCTGGTTTCGGGTCGCGTGCCCAACGCACCGAAGGTACTGCGCGAGATCAAGGAGTCGCACCAGATGGACTGGGTACGTGCCTGCAAGGAGGATGCCGACGACCGTGTGCCGAGCGCATCGGACTTCAGCGAAGCCGGCCCGTTCAATGAAATGGTGGTTATGGGTGTGCTGGCAGTCCGCCTGCAGAACCTGAACCGCGAGTTGCTCTGGGACGGCCCCAACATGCGTTTCACGAACATCCCCGATGACGCCACGATCAGTGCCGTCATCAAGGACGGGTTCCACATCAAGGACGGCCACCCGACCTTCGACAAGACCTGGACGGATCCGGTCAACGCACAGCAATTCGCACAGGAGCTCATCAAGCACACCTACCGCGACGGTTGGAAACTGCCCGACATGCCGCGTTAATCTACGGACAAGATTATCAACTCAAATTAAAACAACGGAAAGAATATGAAAAAAGTCATTTTATTCTCGACATGCATCGCAGCAGCCGCAACGATGGCGGCATGCGGCGGCCCGGGGGCCAAAGGCAAAGCGGCAGCCGACACGGCAGCGGCAGAAACCAAAGCCGTACCCGAATACACGGTCATCAACAATGCGACGGTAGACCTCGCAGGTTTCCCGCAGGACAAGGACGGCTACTACGTGATCTTCGACGGCAAGACGTTCAACGGCTGGCGCGGCTACGGCAAAGACCACGTGCCCTCGAAATGGACGATCGACAACGGTGCGATCAAATTCAACGGTTCGGGCGGCGGTGAAGCCCAGGACGGCGACGGCGGCGACCTGATCTTCACGCACAAGTTCAAGAACTTCGAGCTCGAAGTGGAGTGGAAAGTTGCCAAAGGCAGCAACTCGGGTATCTTCTACCTCGGCCAGGAGGTAGCCACGACCAAGGACGGCAAGCAGCGGATGGAGCCCATCTACATCTCCTGCCCCGAGTACCAGGTACTCGACAACGAGAACCATCCCGATGCCAAACTGGGCGTCGACGGCAACCGCAAGTCGGCTTCGCTTTATGACATGATCCCGGCCGTTCCGCAGAACGCCAAGCCCTATGGCGAGTGGAACAAGGCGAAGATCATGGTTTACAAAGGCACCGTGGTACACGGCCAGAACGACCAGAACGTGCTCGAGTACCACCTCTGGACTCCCCAGTGGACGGAGATGCTCGAAAAGAGCAAGTTCAGCCCCGAGAAATGGCCGCTGGCATTCGAACTGCTGAACAACTGCGGCGGTGCACAGCGCGAAGGTTACATCGGCTTCCAGGATCACGGCGACGATGTATGGTTCCGCAACATCCGCATCAAGGTGCTCGACTAATTCCGTTAACAACGGTAACGTATGAAACGTAAACTGTTTACAGCGGTTTGCATCCTGCTCGCTTCGGCAATGCTCCCCTGCGGGGCATTTGCCAAAGCGAAGAAGGACGCAAAGAAGGATATCGGTATCCAGCTCTACTCGGTCAGGGATCTGATCGGGAGTTTCGGAAGAAACCAGCACGACTACAAACCCGTCCTGAAGGCACTCGCCGACATGGGTTACACCAGCATCGAGGCCGCCAGTTACAACGACGGTAAATTCTACGGCAACACCCCCGAGGAGTTCAGGCGCGACGTGGAGGCCGTAGGCATGAAGGTGCTCTCTTCGCACTGCGGCAAAGGTCTCTCCGACGAGGAATTGGCTTCGGGCGACTTCTCCGAGTCGATGAAATGGTGGGATCAGTGCATCGCAGCCCACAAGGCCGCGGGCATGGAGTACATCGTGACCCCGTACCTTCCCGTCCCCAAGACGCTGAAGGACATGCAGACCTACTGCAACTACCTCAACGCGATCGGGAAGAAATGCCGGGAAGCCGGAATCAAATACGGCTACCACAACCACGCCCACGAATTCCAGAAGATCGAGGACAAGGCTGTCATGCTGGACTACATGATCGAAAACACCGACCCTGAAAACCTGTTCATCGAACTGGACGTATACTGGGCCGTGATGGGCGAGGCAAGCCCCGTCGATTACTTCCACAAATACCCCGGCCGTTTCAAGATGCTCCATATCAAGGATCGCCGCGAAATCGGCCAGAGCGGCATGGTCGGATTCGACGCCATCTTCGAGAATGCCAAGACCGCCGGTGTGGAAAACATCATCGTCGAGGTCGAGCAATACAGCTACGATGTCGAGAAGAGTGTCAAACTGAGCCTGGAGTACCTGCTCAAGGCACCTTTCGTAAAGGCTTCGTACAGCAAATAATCCCTCCGGAAGCATGAAGACGATATCCGGCTGTCTGACGGATGGCCGGATATTTCTTCGCTGAAAGATACCTTCCGGAAAACAAGCAATAAACCCTACTATCCCATGGAAGAAAAGGAAATGACGTTCTGGGCACACCTCGAAGACCTGCGTTGGACGCTGGTACGCGTGGTCGCCGTCTTATTCGTGTTCGTTGTCGTCTGTTTCTGCCTCATGCCCTATCTGTTCGACAATTTCGTACTGGCTCCCACCACGTCCGATTTCCCGCTTTACAGATGGCTGTCGAAACTGGGAGGCGGCAATCCGCTGCTCCCCGATTTCAGCAACGACCACTTCTCGGTAGAACTCATCAACATCAACGTTGCCTCGCAGTTCCTGACGCACATCAGCACCTCGTTCTGGTTTGCACTGGTGCTGATATTCCCCTACCTGACGTTCGAAATATGGCGGTTCGTACAACCGGCCCTGTTCGACAACGAAAAGAAGAGCGTCGGGATGGCATTCGCATTCGGGACATTCATGTTCTTCCTCGGATGTGCGGTCGGTTACTTCCTGGTCTTCCCCTTCACATTCCGGTTCCTGACCGAATACCAGCTGAGCCCGCTGATCACGAACCAGATCTCGCTGACTTCCTACATGGGTAATTTCCTGATGCTCATTTTCGTAATGGGTATCGTCTTCGAGCTGCCGCTGCTGGCATGGCTGCTTTCGAAACTGGGGCTCGTGACAAAAACATTCTTCCGGCAATACCGGAAACATGCCGTAGTCGTCCTGCTGGTGCTCTCCGCGGTCATCACCCCGACGGGCGACCCGTTCACGCTGATGATCGTCTTCCTGCCGCTTTACCTGCTCTATGAGCTGAGTATAAAGATTGTCCGGGCTTAACGGACTGAGACACACGATTTGCCGGCTTTTGCCGACATACGAACTACTACGGCCGGGTAATTCCCGGCCGTAGTCATTATGGGGAAGGGCCTGCCGGGTCAGATGCCCTGCCCCTCCGCCTGAGGTGCATTCCGCATCGAAGCCCGGTACTGCGTCGGTGAAACGCCGTAACGCTGCTTGAATGCCCGGTTGAAATAGGGAATGTCCGTAAAACCCACTGCATAGCAGATTTCGGAAATGTTCTTGGAAGAGCGGGTCAGCATCGTACAGGCCATCTGCAACCGAAAGACATTCAGATAGGCGACAAACGACTCATTGGTCGCCTTCTTGAAAAACAGACAGAAGGCCGTCTTGTTCATCGAGGCATAGGACGCGATCTCCTCGAGGGTTATCTTACGGTGGTAATTCTCGACGATGTACTTGTAAACGGCCTGCAGGCGCTGCTTGTTCTTATGGATCCTGGCTCCGCGGAATTTCCCAGGCCCGATGGGGCGGTAATGCCCGTCCTGAGCGATCAGGAAAAGCAATTGCAGCAACGTCACGAACTGTTCGGGGTCGGAGCTGCGTTCGAGGCCCGCCAGCAATTTACGCACCCTGGCCGCCGTTTCGCCGGTAATCCCGATCGCCTGGCGCAACTCCTTATAGAACCCTACGACGGGCTGGAACTCGGGCGAGAGCTGCGACAGCTGCACCAGAAACTCCTCGCCGAATTGCAGCGAACCGTTTTCGATCATCCCGTCGGGGGCGCACAATGCCTTGTCATAGACCCAGCCATGCGGGAAATAGGGCGGCAATACGACGATCTCCCCCTCGCGGAAGGGTTCCGTAAAGTCATTGGTCACCCGCCGCCCGCCGCCGCTCAGCACTACCGTAATCTCGTATTCGGGATGTTGGTGGTACGGGAATTCATCCCGGTACCACAGCCTTTCGTGGCGGTAAGTGAAAGAGCGGGAGGCTCCCTTGAATATTTGTCCGCATGTAACAGTCCCCATCAGTCTTCTGCAATCAATTTTGCGAATATAAGACAATGTTCCGAAAAATCGGAGAAAACAGGGGAGAATTTTGCAGGCGCCTCCGCTTTCAGTTCCGATCAGCTCTGCAACCGATACTCCCTGGGGGTGTAGCCGACATGGCGTTTAAAGAAACGTACGAAATGCTGCGGATACTGGAATCCCAGTTCATAGGCCACCTGCCCGATGGTTTTATTCGGGTCGAGAAGCCCCTCCTTGGCCGCGTCGATCATCTTCAGCTGGATATACTCCTGGGCCGATTTCCCGGTCTCCTTTTTCACCAGATCGCCGAAATAATTGGGCGACAGGCATATTTTGCTTGCAAAATAGCGTACCGAAGGCAACCCTTCCTTCGCAGCGGCGCCTTGGGTAAGGTAATCGTCGAGCAACCGCTCGAAACGTGCCAGGACATCGAGATTCATGTCCCCGCGCGTGACGAACTGGCGCTCGTAAAAACGCATACAATAGTCGAGCAGCAGTTCTATATTGGTCGCAATAAGCCCTTTGGTATGCTTGTCGATGGCGTGGAGCAGTTCCATGCGGATTTTTTCCAGGCAGTCGAGGACAATCATACGTTCTTCCTCCGACAGGTGCAAGGCTTCGTTGGACTCATAGGAAAAAAACGTATATTTCTTAATCTTCTGCCCCAGCGACGTACCGCGGATAAAATCGGGATGAAACAGCAGCCCGACCGATTTCTTGGGAACACCCTCCACGTCGGTATACCCCACCGTCTGCCCCGGAGCGATGCAGATGACCGTCTGGTCGTCAAAATCATAACTCGTCTTGCCGTAGTTGATCCGGCATCCCGCCGTCTCCTTGAGGAATACCGAATAGAACCCCATCGTCATCCGGTAGTTTCCCTGGCTCTCGGCCGTATCGAACGAAACGACGCCGACCTGCGGGTGGCGGGTCTCGAACCCGAAGAGTTTGTTATACTGGTCGACAGTGTCGATTTTCAGGATTTCTTCCATGTTTTTTTCTTTACCTTTTGCAAAGATAGTGTTTTTGCAGATTCGGCCCACATGCCGGGCCGCCGAAACAGTAATTGGGGTAATATTATCCGGAATAGGGGTATATTACTGTACATCAGTATATTTCACAGTCGACCAAACCAGTAATCAGGGTAAATATATCCGTAATACGTATACAAAACGAATGCCCCGCGGGATGTAGTTTTGCAGTGAGGAAAAAACATCAAACACAATAGAGCCATGAAAACAAAACTGAATTTCAACATGTGGATCCCGACCCGCATCCTTTTCGGGGCGGACGAACTGAAAAACCTGCACAGGCAGGAGATGCCCGGGAAAAAGGCCCTGCTGGCAATTTCGAACGGCAAGTCGACCCGAGCAAACGGCTATCTGGCCGCCACGGAGGAACAGCTCCGGCTGGCAGGGATCGAAAGCGTGGTATTCGACCGGATCGAAGCGAACCCCTTGAAATCCACCGTCATGGCCGGAGCGGCAGCGGCACGGGAGCACGGGTGCGACATGATCGTCGCATTGGGAGGCGGCAGCGTCATGGACGCCGCGAAGGCCATAGCCCTGATGGCATCCAACGACGGCGACCTGTGGGACTATGTATTCGGCGGGACGGGCAAAGAACAGCAGGCCGAACACGCACCGCTGCCGGTCATCGCAATAACCACGACGGCAGGAACCGGGTCGGAAGTCGATCCGTGGGGCGTCGTAACCAACGAACAAACCCATGAAAAGATCGGCGTCGAAGCCGCATTCCCCGTACTGGCCGTAGTCGATCCGAAGCTGATGCTCACCGTGCCGCCGAAATTCACGGCATACCAGGGGTTCGACGCATTGTTCCACAGCGTGGAGAGTTACATTTCGAAATTCGCCAACCTCGCAAGCGACATGTACGCACTGACCGCCATCGAGCATATCGCCCGCAACCTGCCGCGCGCCGTGGCCAATGGCGACGATCTCGAAGCTCGCACCCGCGTGGCCTTCGGCAACACCCTTTCCGGCGTGGTGATGTGCCTGAGCGCCACAACCAGCCAGCACTCGATGGAACACGCCATGTCGGCCTACCACCAGGATCTGCCCCACGGCGCCGGGCTGATCATGCTCAGCAGGGCTTACTTCTCGTTCTTCATCGACCGGCACGTCTGCGACGAGCGTTTCGTACGGATGGCCCGTGCAATGGGGATGGAGCAGGCCGCACAGCCCGGGGATTTCATCACGGCGCTCACCCGCTTGCAACAGGCATGCGGCGTCGCCGACCTGAGGATGTCCGACTACGGCATCACCCCCGGAGAGTTACAGCAAATGACGTTCAACGCATTCGACACAATGCCCGGACTGTTCGAATCAGACCGGCACAGGCTGAGCATCGACGAATGCACAGCCATCTACCGGGCCGCCTATAAATAACCCGAAAAAACGACACGATCATGAAACGACCATTAATTCTGACAACAGCCATACTTATGATACTCGGCACGAACACATCCGTCGCACAGGGCGATGCAGACAATTTCTACAAAAGCAATTCGGTAAACACCGAGAAAGTATCCTTTTCCAACCAATACAAAATGAAAGTAGGCGCCCGGCTCTTCCTGCCTAAGGAGCTGGAGGAAGGGCGAAAATACCCCGCCGTCATCGTCGGGCACCCGATGGGCGCAGTCAAGGAACAGAGCGCCGGTCTGTACGCCACGAAACTGGCCGAATGCGGGTTCGTCACGCTGGCACTCGACCTCTCCTTCTGGGGTGAAAGCGACGGAGAACCGCGCAATGCCGTCCTGCCGGATGTCTATTCGGAGGACTTCAGCGCAGCGGTGGATTTCCTCGGCACCCGCCCCTTTGTCGACCGGGAACGTATCGGCGTTGTCGGGATCTGCGGCAGCGGCAGCTTCGCCATCAGCGCTGCGAAGATCGACCCCCGCCTGAAAGCCATCGCAACGGTCAGCATGTACGACATGGGGGCAGCCAGCCGCAACGGGCTGAAACACGCCCTGTCGCCCGAACAGCGCAAACGGATCATCGCCCAGGCTGCCGAACAGCGTTATGCCGAATTTCTGGGCGAAGCGCCCCGGTACACAGGCGGCACGGTGCACGAACTGACGGCGGAATCCACGCCGATCGAGCGCGAATTCTACGAATTTTACCGTACGCCGCGCGGGGAGTTCACCCCCGACGGGGCCACGCCGCGCACGACTACGCACCCTACACTGACCAGCAACGTGAAATTCATGAACTTCTACCCCTTCGCCGACATCGAGACCATCTCGCCGCGACCGATGCTCTTCATCGCAGGTGAGAATGCCCATTCGCGGGAGTTCAGCGAGGACGCCTACCGCCTGGCTGCCGAGCCGAAAGAGCTTTACCTCGTGCCGGATGCAGGGCATGTCGACCTCTACGACCGGACAGGCCTGATCCCGTTCGGAAAACTGGAAACATTCTTCAGGGATGCGCTGAAATAATCCCGCTGCGCGGGCAACAGTCCCGGAAGCACACCGGGATGCCGCACCTGTCCGGCGCCCGCGTACCCGGGATCGACCAACCTGTAAAACCAATAAAGAACGACTATGAAAAAATTATTGTTACTGCCGTTCATGCTGCTATCGCTGGTACTGCCGGCGGCATGCGGGGAATCGGGCGACGACCCCGCCCCTTCCGGAGGGCACCCCGGTCAACCGGAGACGCCCGGCGGAAACGAGGGCGGCGACCCGGGCGAAACATCGCTGAAAATCGGCATCACGGGCGGCAGCCGCACGATTACCGCCACGATGGAGGACAATGCCGCCGCACGGGATTTCCTTTCGCGCCTGCCGCTGGAGGTGACGTTGTCGGATTACAGCAACGCCGAGAAAATATTTTATCCCTCGCCGGCGCTGACGACCTCCGAGGTCGCACGCGGCTGCACCCCTGCACCGGGCGACATCACGATCTATGTCCCGTGGGGCAATGTGGCCATATTCTACAAAAACGGGTCGAGGAGCAACGACCTGATCCGGATCGGGCGCATCGACGGCAACGGAATCGAAGCCCTCAGCATCCCCGGCTCGCTTAGCGTCCGGTTCGAAAGGCAACGACAGGAAACACCGGAAAACAATAGCGCACAAAATCCGACATGATGGAAACGAAAGATAAAACGGCATTGGTCACCGGGGCTGCGAGCGGCATGGGAGCAGCTGCCGCCCGGATGTTCGCCCAAGCGGGCTATTCGGTCATGCTGGCCGACATGAACGGGACGGCGGTGGAAGCGGCCGTGCAAGGACTCGCAGCATCGGGATATGAGGCCGACTACACGGTATGCGACGTGACCGACGAAGCCCAGGTCAAAGCGATGGTCGAAAAGACGGTGGCAAGGTTCGGCAAGCTCGATGCCGCCTACAACAACGCAGGGATCATGCCTGCGCGGGTAGAGACGGCCGATACGGAAACAGAGGCATTCGACCATGTGATAGCCGTCAACCTGAAAGGGGTCTGGCTCTGTATGAAGTACGAATTACTGCAAATGCGCAGACAGGGCCACGGGGCCATCGTCAACACCTCGTCGATAGGCGGGCTGGTCGGTTCACCCGGCCGCGCCGGATACCACGCAGCCAAACACGGGGTGCTGGGGCTGACCAAATGCGCAGCGCTGGAGTATGCTGGCAAGGGCATCCGGGTCAATGCCGTATGTCCCGGGACAATCGAAACGCCGATGGTCGACGACATGATCCGCACGGGGAACCTGGTCGTGTCCGAAGCGTTGCAATTCGCCCCGGCAGGACGTTTCGGCCGGGCGGAAGAGGTCGCAGCAGCCGTCGTATGGCTTTGCAGCCCCGGAGCGAGCTACATTACGGGACAGGCAATAGCCGTCGACGGCGGATATACGGCCATGTAAATTCAAACTAAAAAACAAGAACGATGCAGATAAAAAACACCACCTACGGAGGCGAACGCCCGCTGTTCGCCTCGCACGGCCTGCGCATGGAGCACGTAACCATCCAGGCAGGCGAATCGGCACTCAAGGAGTGCTCGGATATCGAAGCCGTCGATTGCCGTTTCGAAGGCAAATACCCTTTCTGGCACGTCGACGGGTTCGTCGTCCGGAATTGCCTCTTCACCGAGGGCGCACGCGCGGCGCTGTGGTATTCGCGCAACCTTACGATGAGCGACACGCGGGTCGAAGCCCCCAAGATGTTCCGCGAGATGGACGGCATCCGGCTGGAAAACGTACAGTTGCCTTTTGCACAGGAAACGCTCTGGCACTGCCGCAACGTGCAGCTGCGCAACGTACAGGTCGACAAGGGCGATTATATCTTCATGCACGGCGAAAACATCCGCATAGAGGATTACGCGCAAAGAGGCAACTATTCGTTCCAATACTGCCGCAACGTGGTGATCCGCAACGCCGTCATCAACTCGAAGGACGCTTTCTGGAACACCGAGGACGTGACGGTCTACGACTCCGAGATCAACGGCGAGTACCTGGGCTGGCACTCGAAGCGGCTGCGGCTGGTTAACTGCAAAATATCGGGCACCCAGCCCCTGTGTTACGCCACGGATCTCGTACTGGAAAACTGTACGATGGCCGACGACTGCGACCTGGCGTTCGAATACTCGACATTGCAGGCCGCCATAGACGGCCCCGTCCGCAGCGTGAAGAACCCCCGCAGCGGTTCGGTCACGGCCGAAAGCTACGGGGAGATCATCCTCGACGGGAATATCAAGGCACCGGGCGACTGCCGTATCGAAACGTGGAACGACCAAAGCAGCTGCGCATAGATGGAATACGATTTCGACACCGTCATTCCCCGCCGGGGCACGGACTCCTGCAAGTGGGATACCCCCGCGCAGGAAGACGTGCTGCCGATGTGGGTGGCGGACATGGATTTCCGCACGGCCCCGGCCGTCATCGAGGCGTTGCAGCGGCGCGTGGCACACGGCATCTTCGGTTACACGAAGGTGCCCGATGCCTATTACAACGCGGTAGAAGGCTGGTTCGCACGACGCCACGGATGGCGGATCGACCGGCGATGGATCGTCTGCACGACAGGCGTCGTCCCGGCACTGTCGGCCGTAATCAAGGCACTGACGAAGCCCGGCGACCGTGTGATCGTACAAACACCCGCCTACAACTGCTTCTTCTCGTCGATCCGCAACAACGGGTGCGAATTGTCTTCCAACGGCCTGTCGTACCGCGGTGGCCGGTACACCGTCGATTTCGAAGACCTGGAGGCGAAAGCCGCCGACCCCAAAGCGAAACTCCTGCTGTTATGCAACCCGCACAACCCCGTCGGACGGGTCTGGACACCGGAAGAGTTGCGACGCATGGGCGAAATCTGCCTGCGCCACGGCGTGCTGGTCGTGGCGGACGAGATCCACTGCGAACTGACCTATGACGGACACGACTATACGCCTTTCGCATCGTTGTCCGAAGAGTTCCTGCGGCATTCGGTCACCTGCAATTCGCCCAGCAAGGCATTCAACCTGGCCGGGATGCAGATCGCCAACATCGTCGCCGCCGACGAAGGGGTGCGACGCCGCATCGACCGGGCGGTCAATGACAACGAAGTCTGCGACGTCAACCCGCTGGGCGTAGCGGCACTGACGGCCGCCTACAACGAGGGAGCGGAGTGGCTCGACGCCTTGCGGGCATACCTCCGGGAAAACTACCGCTTCTTGCGGAGGTATTTCCAGGAACACCTGCCGCAATACGCCGTCCTGCCGCTCGAAGGCACCTATCTGGCATGGATCGACTGCCAGGCCGCCGGTACGGGTTCGGAACGGCTCGCGGAACGGCTGCTCGATCAGGGACGGCTGATGGTCAGCCCCGGCACCCTCTACGGGCCCGGCGGCGAGGGTTTCATCCGCCTGAACATCGCCTGTCCGCAAAGGACGCTTGGCGAGGGGCTGGAACGGCTGCGAAAAGTGCTGGCCCGATAAAAAACACTATTTTTGCAGCCGTCTTCACCGCCGACCGTCTATGGATGCAGGAAAAAAGCGAGAATACGAATTGCTGGAGCTGATCCGCACCGGCAAGCCGATGACCTGGAGCGAGCGGCTCGACCTGATCGTCCGGTTGAGCATTCCCTCCATTCTGGCACAGCTGTCCGTCATCGTGATGCTCTACATCGACGCCTCGATGGTCGGAAGCCTCGGGGCAAACGCCTCGGCATCCATCGGGCTGGTGTCGACGACCACATGGCTCTTCAGCGGGGTATGCACGGCGGCGGCCACGGGATTCTCGGTACAGGTCGCCCACCTGATCGGCGCCAACGACCCGGCGGGCGCGAGGAACGTCCTGCGGCAGGCATTCTCCGCGACGCTGCTCTTCGGGCTTTTCGCCTCGGCCGTCGGATGCGCCGTCAGCGGGTCGCTGCCCGGATGGCTCGGCGGGAACGACGCCATCGCCCCGGATGCTTCGCGTTATTTCCTGATCTATGCGCTGTCACTCCCGTTCCTGCAGGTCAACTACCTGTCGGGCAGCATGCTGCGGTGCAGCGGTAACATGCGTGTCCCAAGTATGCTGAGCGTCCTGATGTGTGTGCTGGACGTGATCTTCAACACCCTGCTGATCTTCCCGACGCGGACGGTGCATTGGGGCGGGACGGAACTGGTGCTCCCGGGAGCGGGCATGGGCGTGGCCGGAGCCGCACTGGGAACGGCGCTGGCAGTCATAGCGACGGCCGGGCTGATGACCTGCTACCTGTGGTTCCGCTCGCCGGAACTGGCTTTGGGAAAGGAACGCGGAAGTTTCCGGCCTACGGCCGAATGCCTGCGCAAAGCCGTCCGCATCGGCCTTCCGATCGGTTGTGAGCATGTCATCCTCTGCGGGGCGCAAATCCTGACTACGGTGATCGTCGCGCCGCTCGGCACCGCCGCCATCGCGGCCAACGCCTTCGCCATCACGGCCGAAAGCCTTTGTTACATGCCCGGCTACGGAATCGCCGACGCCGCCACGACATTGGTCGGGCAGAGCAAGGGCGCCGGGCGGCGGATGCTCACGCAGCGTTTCGCCCGCATGACCGTGTCGCTCGGCATGGTCGTCATGGCATTCATGGGTTTGGTGATGTACGTCGCCGCCCCGCTGATGATGGGCATCATGACTCCGGATCCGGAGATCCGGGAGCTCGGCATCATGGCACTGCGCATCGAGGCTTTCGCCGAGCCGATGTTCGCCGCTTCGATCGTAGCCTACGGAGCTTTCATCGGTGCCGGGGACACCGTAGTCCCGAGCTGCATGAATTTCTTCAGCATCTGGGCCGTACGGCTCACGCTGGCCGCGCTGCTCGCCCCGACGATGGGATTGCAGGGTGTATGGATCGCCATGTGCATCGAACTCTGTTTCCGCGGCGCGATTTTCCTCGTCCGGCTGCTGCGGGGCAAATGGCTGGGTGCCGCCACTCCGGCTTGCTGAATCCGGAATCGTATAGCGAAAGAACCGATACCGGACAACTTCCTCTTCCGGGGAACGGAGCCTCAGGCATTTTTTTTGTAAATTCGGAATAAAACAATATCGTCATGAAAAAAATATGGGCCTATATCCTCCCGACGGTGCTGTGTTTCGTTCTGGGGGGACTTGCCGGATGGTTGCAGCACGACGCGATCAACGAATGGTATCCGCTGCTCGACAAACCGGCGCTAACACCGCCCAATGCGGTTTTCCCGATCGCATGGAGCATCATCTACCTCTGCATGGGCATCTCGGGCGGGTTGGTACTGACCTCCGGAGCCCCCGCCCGTAAAAGTGCGGTGAGGCTGTGGTTTTTCCAGTTAGGGTGCAATTTCCTGTGGAGCATACTCTTCTTCGTCTGCCGCAGCCCGCTGCTGGGCATGGCGGACATCGTGGTGCTCGATGTCCTGGTGATCCTCTATCTCGTCCGCAGTGCAAACGTACGCGCCGCTGCCGCATGGCTCTTCGTCCCTTACCTCTGCTGGCTCCTCTTCGCCACCTACCTCAACGCCTATATCCTCGTTGCGAACGGGACGGGGCTGTAAACCGGGGAAAGGCGCGATGTGCAGCAGGACGAAGATTTGAAAAATCCCCGGGAAGGAAACTCCCGGGGATTCGACGGCGTATCGCATAAGGCGGCTATTCCAGCAACGGCAACCTGCCCAGCATATCCCTGAGCCGGATCGCCGTACGGGGCATCGGCTCGGCGACCGTAAGGCCCACCAGCTCCTTTTCAGCCGCAATATCGTTTATCACGCGGATGACCGCCTCTATTTTCATCCCGTCGGGATCGGTGCCGACCGCCGCAACGATCTCCGCCGGGTCGAGCACGTCCATATCGAAATGAACCACCACCTTCGACGCCCCGCACGATTTCAGCCAGGCCCGGAGCGCATCGCTGTCCGCAGCCACCTCTTCGGGGGTGAGATGCTTTATCCCGTACTGATGCTGGCGGGCCTTGATCTCGCCCCGCTCCCAGTTGCGCAACCCTACGAACAGGATTTTCGACGGGTCGAATGCGGCGGGCAGTTCCGCCACGATCTTCGCATCGCCGCGCCCCATGCAGGCCGTCACGGCCATGGCATGGTAGCCGGGATAGGGATCGCCCGGAAGCGTGATGTCGGGATGGGCGTCGATCCATACCATCGCCACGTCGCCGCCGTATTTCGCGGCAAGGTAGGTGAACGGCACCACGCTCACGGAGCAATCCCCGCCCAGGGTCACGATCCTGCCGGGATCGCTCGCCCGCAGCATCTCCAGCGCGGCTTTCGTCTGCCGGAGAATGACGTCGCGGTCGAGTACACCGTCCGTCACCCTGCGTTCCCCGATCTGGGTGGAGACGGGAACGGTGAGCGTTTCCTGACCGCCGCAGGGAGCCAGGAAGTCGAGCAGCTGCGCCCCGAGGTAATATCCCCGTGCGGCATCGTCGGGATCCTTTACCTCGGGCACCATCGCCGCGACATTGCCGCCCTGCCATTGCGGGTAGATCAGGCGGATCGTAGATGTGTGTGTTTTCATAGTTTTACGGTTTGTCGATAGTTTTTCCTGCGCACCGGCAGAAATCATTCCGCCGGCCAAAACGGCAGCCAATAAAATTCCTTTCATGTCCGGATTCACCTTTTTCGTCGGATATGCAAAAATACGGAGTGGCCCCGGATATTGCAAGTACCCGCAAATTATTCATATACCGATAAATTTATCGGTACAGACAAATTACGGGGATATGATGCAAAGTCTTTGAAAAATGATTATTTTTGCACAAACCGGATATCCATATGTACGAAAAGAAAATACCTTTCGACATCGATTGCGGAATAAAGATCGCCATGGAGGTCATCGGGGGCAAGTGGAAAAGCTGCATCATCCTCGAACTGGACAACGGGCCCAAACGCCCCAGCGAGTTACACAGGCTGTTTGCGGATGCCAATGCGCGCGTAATCGACCAACAACTGAAAGAGCTCGAAAAACACGGGGCCATCCGGAAAAAGATCTACGCGGAACTTCCGCCCCATTCGGAATATTCCATCACCGACACCGGCAGGTCGCTGATCCCTGTAATCAAGCAGCTCGAAACCTGGGGCGACGCCTTCCGTCCGAAGATGAAGGAGATCCTCGGCATAGAGGATTAAGCTGCCTGCGATGCAGCGACGCAATTTCATTGCGTCCGATTGCCCGGACAGACAAAAAACACCGCGCGGCCCGAACTTCGGCACAACCCCGGCCGGGAATCCGGTGCCTTTATGACAAAAAACTCTTAAAAACTAAACGGAGATGAAAAACACACTCGTAATATCCGGCCATACCGATCTTTCGGCATCGGTGGCCAACAAAACGATCCTCGAAACGATTGCGCAACGACTGCCCCAGGCGGAGATCGTACGGCTCGACAGCCTCTACCCGGATTTCAAAATCGACGCGCAGGCCGAACAGCAGCGGCTGCTGAAAGCCGACGTTATCGTATTGCAGTTTCCGGTATTCTGGTACAGCGCCCCGTCGCTGCTGGAGCGCTGGATGGAAGAGACCTTCCGGCACGGGTTCTCGCACGGAAGCACGGGCGACAAACTGAAAGGCAAGAAACTGGTGCTCTCGTTCACGACGGGCGCCCCGGCGGAAATGTATTCCCACGAAGGGCCGATGGGCTACACGATCGACGAATTCCTACCCTGCTACAAGGCCACCTGCAAACTGTGCGGGATGGAGTTTGCCGGATATGTCTTCACCGGCGGGGTGAGCTATGGTGCGCGGACGACGCCAGAACAGGTCGAAGCGCAGAAAGCGAAGTCCGTGGAACATGCGCAGCGGCTGCTCGGGCTGCTCGCGACATTGTAAACCCCGGGCACGCGGCGAAACACCCCGGCAATTCCCGGCAGTCCCAGGCGCGAGGAGTAACCGGAGGATACCGGTGCATCCGGCACCAAAGAAAAGGATTCTGCCCGTTACGCCCTACACGCAGGCAGCTAAAGGGGCGGCAGGGAAAAAGAATGACCGTCTGGCAGGAACCGGAGTAAATCGTTGTATGGCAGACAACGCTAAACTAATCTCTAAATGCTCCGGATCCCGCCGACGGCCATCGAAATTGCGGCGGCAACGCTGATTACAGGAATGTTTGCAATGGTTCACTGCGATTGAGAGCACCGCCGCCGCAGGTTATTCCAACGGCTGCAGCCTCCGGCGCGTAAAGACGATATGCGCCGGAATGTCACCTGTTTCGACCGACCACTTTTTCGTACCGTCGGGATTGAAACAGTAGAGTGTACCGGGGGTCACATAATCCTTGGCGTCCGTCACGAAAAATTCGCGCGTATTGGGGTTTATCGCAATACCATAGGGTATGGCAATCTGTTCGTTCGTTCCGTCGGTAATGAAATTCCGCGTGACGACCTTCCTGGTGCGGACATTGACGATCGCATAGCTGATCGTATTGCGATGCGTGTGGTAGCTCCACTCGGTACTGTACACATAGAGCGAATCTCCGCAAACAGCCATTTCGCTGTTGGGCAACAATTTCAGTTCGTCGATTACCTCGTCCGTCCTGCTGTCGATCACAAATGTTTTGGACGGCGTATCGTAGTAGTCGCCGCGCGAGGAGACCCATATCTGGCCGTACTTGTCCAGTTCGAGCCGGTGCAGGTTGATCGCAACGTCGATCTTCTTAACCTCACGGAACGTATCCAGATCGATGACCGACACCGTACGGTCGTAGTTCGGCACGCGGTAGCCGCCCGAATTAGCGACGTAGAGTTTGTTGCCCGAGATAACCATTTCTTCGGGTTGGTAGCCGACCGTACAGGTTCCGACGACCGACATGGTAACCGTATCGACTTTGGCCACATAGCCCAACCGGGCGTTGGGATCGATCTGAACCGGCCCGGCATAGGAACTGACGTATGCATAGCGTCCCTTGAAAACGATGTAGCGGCAATTGGGAATCGAGATCTGGGTGATATGCCTTGCCGTCCGCACATCCATCACCTCGACGAAATGCGAACAGTTGACCACTGCGTAGAGCTTGTTGCCGTAAATCTGTATGTCGTTTCCCACATCGCCCAGCTCCTTCACAACGCCCGGATTACGTTCGGCATAGATATTTTTCGTATAGATCCCCGTTTGGTAGTCGAAATAGTCGAGTGTGGACTTGTTGCTGCCCATATTCCCTTCGTTCAGCAGGAAAAAGCCGCAGATCTCACCGCTTTCCCCTCCCGTAACGGTCGTCGAGGTCGACGGCACGATCTGTTCCTCCTTGCGGCAGGAGAAGAGCAGCACCATCATCGTAATAACGACGGTGCATAAGCGTATGTTCGGTAATCGTATCATAGCGTCCAACTGAAAATTATTTTTACATTTGTCCCGGGCATCGGGTAACACTGCACCACTTCGTACTGCTGATTCAAAAGGTTGTTCACTTCCACGGCCGCCCGTAATTGCGAGCGCTTCAAATTGAAAATTTTGGACAGCGACAGATCGCTCGTGTACCACGAGAGCGCGTAATTTTCAGCAATGTTGGCCCCCGCTTCATAGCGTTCGCCGGTATAGATAAAGCTGTAATTGAGGCTCCAAGTCCCGTAATTCAATCCGATGATCGCCGAGCCGCTGTGCCAGGGAATATAAGGTATCTGATCGCCGTAATACTTGCTCGCGGGATCGGTAAAATCCTGGGCTTTCTGGTAAGTGTAAGTCACGCGGCAATCGGCCCCGAACTTTCCGAAACGCATTGCGCCGCTCACGGTCGCATCCACTCCGCGGATTTCGACATACCCCAGATTGACCATCGTCCACTGGAACTGATTGGAGGTGGGCATGGCGATAATCTTGTCTTCGACCTGGTTGTAATAGGCGTCCACACTCGCATCGAGACGGCGGAAATGCGACGACGGCCACTCCTTGGAGTAAGCCAGGCCGACGTTGTACTGGGTCGTGTATTCCGGTTTGAGGTATTTGTTGCCGATAAACGTGTAATAGAGGTCATTGAGCGTGGGCATGCGGAAAACCCGCTTGTAAAATGCCCGGAGCGAGAGGTCGATGTCGTTGAACGGGGTGTACTGCGCCACGGCGGTCGGCGTAAGGACATGCTTGCTTTCTGCGGCCGCACCCGCTTCCCGCGCGAAATCATCGACGAACGTGTAGAGCAAGCTGCCCTGCACGTCGATCTTGCCGAAACGCAACGATGTGGCCAATGCCGTGAGCGAAGTGAACCGCGACGGATAGACGAAATTCACCAGGTCGGCTTCGAGCGTGTTATACTGGAAATCGGCCGCCAGATTGACATCCCACCAACTGAACAGCGTGAATTCCTGTGCCGCCGAAACATATGCCTCCTGCTGGTAATAATGGTTGTCGACATACATCGTGGTCACGTCCAGACGGGGATCGGAAAGGTAATGCAGGTAGTCGTAGGCGTATTTTGCATGAACCGAGAGGCGATACCACGGCGCAAACGCCTTGCTGAACGCGCCCTGCAGGAAAAAATTCGTATCCCATTGGCGGTCTTCGTGTTTGAACTTACCGGGTTCCTCGCGCACGAAAGCCCCCGGGTAGCCCCGTTCGGAGTTGTAGAAATAGACTTTCGCCCGCCAGCTCCCATCCTTGATCCGGCCGAAAAGTCCGTTCTCGATACGCAGGGCCCGCACATCGCCGTTACGCCGCACGGCAGTGGTATCATAACCGTCCGCCTTGACGTAAGAAAACTTGTAACGGCCCGTCGTATAGAGGAATTCCGCGTTCAGGGAGTTGGACATCCGTTCGCCGAGCCGCTGTTCGTAGAGAACCGACGGATTCACGGTGCCGAACGAACCGCCCTTGAGCGTGAGTTTGAGGTTATGCCGCCTGCCCGCCCGAAACTCCGGGGTACGGGTTTGCAGGTAGACGGCGCTCGCCGAAGCGTAGTCTTTTGCCGACTGCACTCCGGAACTCTTCTGCCCGTTGTAAAGCGTCACGGCAGCCATGTTGTCGAGCGAATACTTACCCAGATCGACTTGTCCGTTCTGGGCATTGCCCAGCTGCACCCCGTCGTAGAACACGCCTACATGCTGTGTGCCCATACTACGCACATTGATCGTCTTCAGTCCCCCGATACCGCCGTAATCCTTGATCTGCACACCGGAAAAATAACGAATGGCATCGGCTACGGAATGGACGCTCAACCGTTGCAACTCCGCGCCGTCGAGCACCTGCGCCGGGATGATTTTTTCGGGACGGCGGCTGCCGAGGACGACCACCGAATCAATCCGCTGTATTTGGGAGAGCCGGGAGGAATCCTTTTGTGCAGAGACAGCGGTTGCGCCTGGCCCCAGGCAGAGGGCCGGACACAACACTACGGTAAATACCAATCTCCGAATTCGTTTTTTACCCGTATCCACTGTACTATTTTGTCATGTTAAAATCCTTCACGCCGAATACTTCGGTCGAAACCTCGCCGATCCAGCCGCACTGAGTGTTGAGCGCCACCTGTATTTTAACGAAATCCACATACTTGAGATTCGCATCCTTGCCGTCGAAGGTCACAGCATTCGAGATTTTGAAGTGGTTGTCGGCCGGTGCCGCATTGTAGTTGTCGTCGTCCGTCAGGCGGTCTATCGGACTGAAATTATCGGCATATCCCCAGTCGAATGCAGGATTCACCCAGTAAGTACCGTTGCCCGAAGCGTCGTAGCTGCGCGATTTGAGGCAGGGGCCCCGTAGCGTGTAGCTGTCCGCTTCGACCCACGCCGGATAGTAATAGTCCTGCTGATGGAATGCTTCGAGATATTCGATGACGCCGCTGCCGCCACGGTTGTCCGTCCATGCGACATTCATCTTCGGTGCCGAAGGACGGTAATAAGTCACGGCGTAATCCCGGATGGTCTCCTCTTTGCCGTACTCCGATCCTTTGAGTTCGTACCACGTGTCGTTGGGAAGCCCGTCGCCGTTCTCATCCTGCATCACCCAGACGATACCCGGTTCCGACGAACCGTCGAACGGATTGCCCGTGACAGCGATGTTGTAGTCGCCGTCGTTGTCGATGCTGTGGTCGAACCCCACGACCAGGCAGCCCCCGAATCCGCCCAACGAAACATAGGCCGTCTGCGCCATTCGGTTTTCCGCATAAGCACACGCTTCGGCCATCGTAACGGCCGTATAATTTTCGTTGACAAACTGTCCCGGCGCGGGCAGGAATTCGTAAACTTTATTGCAGGCCGCATTGCTCGCCGCCGTCCTGGCCCGATAATAAGTCCCCTCTTTCGGGCATACGTTTACCGTGAAGTCGTGGGAGACCAGGATATACTCGTTCTGCATTTCGAGTTTCACGGTGTGCGCCCCCTCTTCCGATGCCGTGAACGCATATTCGGCCTTATCGCCCCGCTGCACCTCCTGCCCGTCGACCGACCAGGTGTAGACGGCGTCGAACGCATTTTCAATCTCAACGGCCCGCAGCAGGATCGTGCGCCCCAGCGATACATTGCAGGTGCTCTGCTCGATCGTCCATGAGAAATCCACCTCCTCCGGCAAACGGACGCCGACCATAAACGAAACGGCATCCTCACCGTCCTCGTTACGGGTCGTAAGGGCGAATGCGAAGTCGCCGCGCGCATCGCCCCGGAATGTATAGGCAGGTTCGGTCGACACCTCTTTGCCGTCGATCGTCCAACTGTAAGTGGTTTCGAGCGACGAAGCGACGACCGGTTTCAGTTCGAGCTCCGAGCCCAACAACAGGGTAAAGCCTTTGTCCGCCCCCGGCAGCGAAATGGTCGGCGGAGTCAGCTCAAATACATCGACACGCAACTCCTCCTCATCCATACCGCCTTTGTTGGTAACGGTCAGCGTAATAAAATACTGCCCGGGCTTCTCGGACGAAAACCGCAGTGCGGGCTCGCTGCCGATCCGTTCGCCGTCGAGTGTCCAAGCGAACGTCGCATCCTCGGCATGTTCATACGACGGACGGATTTCGATCTCGCGGCCGGCTTTGGCCGGATAGATGGCCGTCGGGCTGTCGAGCGTGATGACCGGCGGGTCGGGAAGAGGATCGGGGTTCTCCCCTTTCGAACACGCCGTCGAAAGGAAGGCGACTGCTATTGCAATTTGATAAAGTCGTTTCATATAAAATAGGATAATATGCTGATAGGCTTCGAATGGATAACTGCGGCAGCGGCGCTACCACTCGACGGTAATGTCGTCCACCGCATAATACGCAGGCAGCGAATAACCGTAACCGTTATCGGCGCCGCCAGCCTGATTCAGGCGCAGGGATACGATCTCACCGAGTTCGGAAAGATCCCACTTCGTCCACTCTTTGGTGACGGCTTCGGGAGTAGCAAAGGTCATCGTAATAGTCTTGATCTCTTTGTCGTCGGCATCGTAACCCGTGGCGTAGTAGGTTACATCCTTGGTCAATGCCGGCGAAAGGCCGTTGCCGGACATCGCGACCGAGTAAAAATAGCAGGTCGAGTTGACATGGATGCTCTTGACCGTACGTGCCTTGCCATCGGCGAATTTGAGAATCGGGCGACCGTCACCGTACGGAAAATCTAAATCCAGATAGCCGAATGTCGTCAGGAAATTATCCGAGCCATTGCAGCCTCCGCCTGTCATGCTGTCCTCCGTTCCATCGGGATTATACACGTACAAATCGTATAAATATCCGCCGTATTTACCCTGATCCAGCGAATTGGAATTATAGGAACATACGAACCAAGGGTATCCCCATCCGTTGATGAAGCCCGTAGGACGGCCGGTAGTGAGCTGCGTGGTTTCATCGACCCAGACATAATCGTCGGGACTCCCCAATTGGGTCGTCGAATATTTTTCGGGGTCATAGTTGCAGGCGACCCATTTGGCCCAGTCGCTACCCTCGAAGGTAACCGTATAGCTATGCGTATCCGCCACACTTACTTGGAATTCCGCCATGCACGAGAAATTTCCGGCCATTCCGATCAGGGCGATCACACCCTCCGTTTCTGCATAGCTGTTCGCTTTGGCAGGTGCCACGACCGTCAGTGCATTGCCTTCGACCGAAACTTTCCATCCGTCGGGTTTAGTCCAGGTCATCCGTTCGACACCCTTGCTCTCGATCGTAAATGTCTGCTTCTCATCGTAGACGAATATGCCGTTCTTTGCGGAAATCGCGATGCTCAACGCACCCTGCATGGGAATTTCGATTTTTCCGCCGTCGGCAAGCGTAAAGACCGCAAAACCGGGGTTCGAGGCCGTATCCACCGACTCGAACATCGAATCGCCATCCTTGCCTTCGGCCTTGACCCCCATCTTAGTCCACGTTTTACCGCCGTCGACCGACATTTCCCACTCCTTGGTTTGGGTATCGATGCGCAGCTTCGGAGCCACGGCACTCGCCCCGGGGGCGCCGTCCTCACCCTGCGCCTTGATCTTTTCGCCGTCGACCAGTATGAATTCGCCGCCGAGCGTCCAGTAATAAAGTCCGTCGTCATCTTTTTTCACCGAGACAGCGGGAGCGTCGATTCCGTTTTTTCCGTCGGTGATCGTGGCGGTTTCACCATTGGAGAATGTAATCGTATATCCGTCATTATTTTTGACGACGGAGGTCACGGTTACATTGTTTTGTAATGCATCGACCAGTTTCCGGAGTGCGTCGATATCGGTGTTGGCACTCTTCATGGCCTGCTCCATGGCTTCCATGCGCGAATCGAGGTCATCGACCGCCTTCCACAAATCATCGTCGTCATACGAACAACTCCACGCAGAAACGCCGAGCAGCGCAATCGCCAAAAGGGTAAACAGCTTTTTCATAAGTATTTGTTTTTATGGTATTCAACTAAAGATCAGGAAGAAGACCGGGAATCCCGATCCCCTTCCTGTGTCCTCAGAATCCGGCAGTGAAGAATATCCCGGCCGGGAAATGCGTATAATTCCGGTAGTCGGCAACCATCTTGGGGGTACCCGAACCCAGGTCATAAACCGAAATATCGTTGGTGAGGAAACTCCATCCGTATCCCAGAATCGTATTGTAGTAGTATTCGCCGGTTACAGGATGAACGGCCGGCATGTTGTAGATCATTCCCCAATTGGCGATATTCGACTTTACATCGCCCAGCGTTTCCGTCGTATTCGAGGAGAAAGTATGGCGGTAAATCGTGGAGGAATTGTTGCAGAAATAAATTTCATCGCCCTTGGCCGTGATACCCGGCGTCGCACCCCAGCCGGAGGCGACACCGCCGGCGGTCAGCGTATGTTTTTCCTGCGTATAATCGCCGGCAGCCAACTTGATGATTTGGGCGGGGCTGGCGGAACAGGATATCCACAGGTAACCGGCTTCATCGGATTTGACGACACCGGTCACCGTGCCATCCATCGCGATCGTTTCGGCCACGGCCCCGTTTTCCAAGACCAGGATAGATTTGCCCGCAGGAACGAACACTTTGTTGCCGACGACCGCCATGCGGTTTTTCAATGCACCTTGCGAACCTTCGATGAAGCTGAGCGCTTTCGTATCGAGATCGAGTTTGTATACGCCTGCATTGTCGCGGATATAAGCCGTCCGGCCTATTACGGCCACATGCGACGGCATGGAAAGTCCGGGCAGGTCGCTTTTGCCGAACTTGCCCGTGCGCTTGAGTGTCCTGGCATCGGCCTCGACGAGGATGCCGTCGTTTCCGCCGTTCTGGCTGATGATGTAAGCCTTACCGTCGGCAATGAACATATCCTGCCCCACATTGCCCAACTCGGAACCGTTCATCCGCCAGTAGGCATAGTTGATTAAACGGCCGTTGGCTGTGATATAGATGACCGACCCGTTATCCGACGACATGTTGCCCTCGTTGAGTACGAACGTGCCTTCGGGATCGGAATAATCCACAGCGCAGATGCGTGCGGATGCAAGTTGGGTTTTCCCTTTGCCGTCGATGCCGACGAGCGAAAGGATACCCTCCGTATAGTATGAACCCGCGAACGCCGGGGCCGTCACGGTGACGGTCTTCTTGTCCGGGTCGATCCGTGCCGCCCATCCCTGCGGGATGCTCATCAAGTCGGCGGTCGTTATATCTCCGGTATACGCGAGTATCTTTTCTTCGCCGAAAGCAAACAGGTAGTAGTTGTCCACGTCGGTTCCACCCTTAGGGAGCTGCACGGGAAATACGAATGCGAAGCCGGCAGCCGAGGCTTTGGGAATGATGATCGTCGTGCCGTCGGTCAGCGTGAAGGTCACCTCATCGTCGCCGTCCGTCACCGATTCGAAGAACGAGTCCCCGTCTTTTCCGTTGCTCCCCGCAGCTTTTACATCGTTGCCTGCGGCATCTTTAATACGCACCCCGTCCACAGTCCAGTAGCCGTCGGCATCGACGGCCATTTGGGGTTTCGAGCCGTCCTTGCCGGCGACAGGGATTTTGTTCCCGTCCGCATCGGTCAGCCAGTTGCCTTTGCCGCCGATCGTCCAGTAGTAGACGCCTTCGAACAAGTCGATACCGACCTCCGGTGCATTCGTGCCGTTTTTAATTTCGACGGTTTTGCCATCGTTGAAGGTAATCGTGTACCCCGTCGCCGTTTCTTCGACAGAGGTGATCGTTTTTTGCTGATTCAGCGCATCGACAAGGGTTTGTAACGTTCCGACCTCTTTGTTGATCCGGGCCAGTTCGGTTTTGATATTCCCGATCTCATTCCACAAGTCATCGTCGTCATACGAGCAGCTCCACGTCGAAACGCCGAGCAGCATTACTGTCAAAAGGGTAAATAGTTTCTTCATTCTGCTTTATTTTGATTGGACAATAAAAAATCAACCGTATCCTTTCGGGATACGGCGCAACAGAAATTCAAAACGGATTTACACCTTCGAAAACATCCAATGCCTTTTTTCGTACCGGAATGCCGGCAACAGGGAAATCGCAGTTTTGATTTTCACCCGTAATCCCGCAGGCAGCAAATCCAATAAAAGCATCGGCAGGTCTTCTGACTTGTTCCGGTTTCACGCCTTCCCAGCCTTACGGCCAGTGGCAAAGATTGTGAAACGTCTTGCGCCCCTCGTCGGGGCAGGAACTCACAGCAACGGGTATTGTCGCAGATTTTCACTGCATTCCCTTTTCATTCCGCATCACGGCCCGGCGGGTGTGATTTGGAAACCTATGCGACGGCAAATATACAAATAAAATTCAATATGGTATTTTCTGGCGCAAAAAAAATCGGTGCATATATTTTAAGGCATGACAGAAAGTGCCCCGTATCTGCCACCCCAGAAGAAACAAAAGCCCCACTGGCTTGACAATCAAACCAGCGGGGCTTTATAAGCGTACCCGGAGCCGGTTTTGAAACGTCAAAATATAGCCAATCAATTCAAATTGAAATAAATATATAGTCTTTTATATATCAGCATATTACGCTCAAATCCGATTGTGATTATTTGTAACTATTTTCGATAATTTTGCCGACTTGCGGTCGTGGTGCGGTCGTGAGAATTTGTTTTATCAGAATGGATTACCTATGTTTGTCATAACAGAAAAGCACCTCTATTATGGCTACGACCAACTACCTGCTTACCCAAACGCAAAACAGCAACGGCGAAAGTCAGATTATCCTGCGCACCTATGTTCGGCACGACTATCGAATCCGCATTCAATCCGGGATATGGGTCAGCCCCAAACGCTGGGGTAAGAAGAACGGAATTACGATACCTACCATCCCCGGCGAAGAGCAGGAAATGCTGTTGCAGAAAAAAGAGTTGTTGAAGCGGCTAACTGCTTACATCGAAGACGAGATAAATAAAGTCGAAGACAAAAATGCTATCGACAAGATATAGGGAGAAAAGAAAGTCCGGACATTTTATAAACCCACCAAAGTACCGAAAGAACGCGAAAAATCTTTTTTCGATGTTATAGACACCTACCTTTCATCACACAAGTTGTCCGAGCAGCGGTTAAAGAATTTCAAGGTGTTAACCCGCTGCCTGCATCGCTTCGAATTATTCAAGAAGAAGGACGGAAGCCGGGTATTTTCACTCACGCTCGCCAATTTGTCGCCGGAACTACTGCGGCAGATCGAGGACTTTCTAACCGATGAAAAGGCGATTTTCCTGCGTTACCCGGAGATATACGAGCAATTCCCGTACTCCGCGAAAATCGCCGTTAAAACGCCTAAACGTAAACGACCGCCCATACTCGACGACGAGGGTAACGAAGTGCCGAAAGGGATGCCCAAGCCGCGCGGACAGAACACGGTCGCAGATCTGCTGACCCGACTCCGGGCGTTTATCCTCTGGGCTATCGACAACGGCTATACGACCAACAATCCGTTCAAACACTTCTCAATCGGCGAGATCGTGTATGGGACACCTATCTACATCAGCAATGAAGAACGGAACAAGCTACTCGAAACCGATCTGTCCGACGACAAAGAAGTGGAAACACAGCGGGATATTTTCGTTTTTCAATGCCTTGTCGGTTGCCGCGTCAGCGACCTTTACAAAATGACCTACCGGAGCATTATCAACGGAGCTGTCGAATACATCCCTCGCAAAACTAAAGAGGATCGCCCGATTACCGTCCGCGTGCCACTGAACGACACGGCCTTGAAACTGATTGCCAAATACCAGGATTACAGCCGCGACATGCTATTCCCGTTCAACACCGAGCAGAATTACAACCGCAAAATCAAAATCGCGTTCCAACGTGCCGGACTGGATCGCATTGTGACGGTGCTCGATCAGCAGACCCGGCAGGAGGTGCAACGACCGCTCTATGAGGTTGCATCATCCCACATGGCGCGGCGCACGTTCATCGGTAATATCTACAAGAAAGTCAAAGACCCGAATCTGGTCGGCGCATTGAGCGGACATAAAGAGGGCAGCAAGGCTTTCGCCCGCTACCGGGACATCGACGAGGAGATGAAAAAGGAATTGATAGGATTTTTGGATTAATCAGAATAACATTCAACATAAAAGCATATCTTTATAGTAACCTAAAACTATATTACGATATGGCATTAAAAGAATTAATAGAAAATCAAACCATCAAAATTGATGATCATAAGCGAGGGAACCGGGAAATCAAAAACTGGGATAATGCACGTAGTGATATTCACATTGATAAAACAACGAATTTCCCGCTTAACGGGAAAAGGCAAAAAGTCAGAATAAAAATACCTATCAATTCAGACAGGCCTATTAGCATTGAAAATGAAAGACATCAAGAGGTCAATGAGATCCCAAACCGATTGAAACGGGAAATCCAACAAGCGCTGGAGAACAAACAAACACGAGAAAGTTTTGTTAAAGATGTATTGAAGGTGCTTGAAGACTTCGAGACAGCCCTATCTACTGAGGAGCGAGCAGAGGAAGTCCTAACCCGAATATCAAAACATTTTGAACTATATTGGCCTAAAAATAGGATCAAACAATATGTTAATAATATTTTGGAATTTTATTCCCTTGTGTACGAAAATGATGATGGTAAAAAATACTTCGCAAAGGTAGATAAAGAGAAAATAGAAATAGGTCGATATAATGGATATGCTAAACAGTTTAAGAAGATTGGCAGATAAGTCTTTGGAGCTTTACACCAGAGTTTATTCGTTTTTTTGAATCCGCTTAAAAATATTTCAACACAAAAACCACAGTATGAGAGTTTTAATTTATAAGAGAACCCACAAAGATGATCCCGATGAAACCGGAATATTCGGCATTCAGGATTGCATGGGTAGAATCCGAAATTGGAATTATGACGCTGTGATCGGGATTGGTGGAAAGTCTGCGTGGAGAGATGATATTGGGATAAAGTATAAAATCAACTGGATTGGATTGCAGCCTAAAAGGATTAGCGCCCCAAAGAAACGCGGGGATCTGATTGTTTTTGCTCACTTTAAGTTATATGAAGAGACAGGAATAAATATAGAAGACCATTATCCACACCTATTCAAATATCTGTACAGCACTAAAAAAAGGTTTAATATATCTTCAAATCTACCAGAAGATGTACTTAAAGAAGTAATAGAAATTTTAGATACTATTAAAGACAGCCCTGCATCACAAGCATATGATATTGAGATTCAAAATGATTTAGATAGCTATATTAAGACTAATATATGCAAATGCGGTGGTTGTTCCAATAGTGAAAAGACCAAACACCAACGTAATTAATCCTGAACTTTAAAATTGGCCAAATTATCTTCAAATATTTAATTCCGAATTCTACACCAAATATTATATTTGTAGTCGTATGGACGACAAGAAGATCAATAGCCATCTAATTCTATTGCTGACGGTTAGTATCGCCGGAGTGGTGGTAGCTGCTGCCGGACGGTGGATCGCACTCGGAAAAGGTACAGATGCAGGTACGGCCAACCTGATTTTTCTGATTATTTGCGGCATCGCCGTTGTCGTTTACCTTATCCTTGTCACAACATTATTCCACCTGTTCGCCCCATTCTTCGCAAAGCTCCAAGCCAAAAGGAAGCCCACGGTCATCGTTCTCGAAAACACCTCGGAACCGGAGCCGGAACTGAAACCCTTCGAGGAGTTGCCGACGCTCACCCCCATTGAAGAGATAAAACGTACAGCAGAAGAACGGCAGGCAGAGCGGACAGCCGGGCAAATCCGCATTTTCCACGAATATACCCATTATGCCGTGGGGCCTTACGTTGCAACGGAGTCGCTATCCCGGCTCTGCAATTACATCGAACTTTACGCACATGGGGAAGAGTTGCCGAAAGGCATTACACCGATCCGCACTAATAAGTTATCGAATTATGACTTGTTCCATTTCGGTTGGAACATGGCCGAGTATTTTAATATCGGAAAGAAATACGAAGTCGTGCCGTGGTTGCAGTTTGTCTTTGCAAATTTGCGGGATTTAGAGCCGTCCTACATCAAAGGAAAACTATCCACGCCTCGAAGAAAACACGATCTTATCCCCATTACCGACAATATTCCAGAAGAATTAGCCCGCCTGAAAGGCTAAAAAACATACGTTTTAAGAGATAATCGAGAGATTTCAAGGAGTTTCCAAGTGATTTTGGGCTCCCTGAAATCTCTTCTTTTCTTGTACCTAATTCCAATTGGAAGAAACAATTAAAAATGTTTAACCTTAAATTTTCAGTAATGAATTTTAGAGAATTATCAGAGTCCGGAGCGAATATCAGCATTACAATCAAACTGGACGACCTGCGGGCGATCTTCAAAGAAGTAGCAGGCGAATTACACCAGGCGCCCAAAGCCCCGGCAACCGAGGAGTTCCTCACCCGCAAAGAGGTATTGATACTCCTCAAGATCGACTCTTCCACTTTGTGGTGCTGAGAGAAAACCGGGTATATCAAATCACACCCGTTCGGCGGGCGCAAGCGTTATCGGCGCGAAGATGTCGAAGCGATCCGCACAGGCAGGAAAAGAGGTCGAGATGGGCGTTAATCCGCGTCGGCACATCGCTGATTAAACTGGTCATGCGCCCTCTTATAAGCGGCGATTACGTCGAGGAGAAAGTGCCGTGGAGCTATGAAACGCTCCGGCACCCAAAACACCCCGGCAGTCCGGCTTGAAAACACAGCGGTAGTAATTGTGGGTTTTAGTTTGCAAGACGTCAGTTTGTGGTCACAAGTGTCCCCAAACTGCACCTTGCCCCGCTCCCGGTCGGTCGGGGAGTCAGCGGGCAATCACTTCGTTCTCGCCCCATTCTATTTATTTTTCACAGACACTAAGACAATGAAAACAAGAAAGCATAACACCGCCGTATCCCGAACCGCCGTCATCAAATTCCGATGTTCGGTCGGCGAAAAGAAAATCATCGGGCAGCAGGCCGCCGCTTCCGGTAAGAACCTTTCGGAGTTCTGCCGGGGGCAAGCCCTGCATGGAAAGATTTACGCCGCCCGGAAGCTCTCATCCGAAGAGAAGCAATATTTCATCCTGCTCAAAAGTCACAATCTCGGCTTCACACGGATTACCAACCTGATAAAAGCCCGCGACCCGGAATTATACCGGGAGATCAGGGTGTTCCTTGCCGAATCGAAAGCATTGTATAACCGTTTCTTTTAAACAGACGCAAGATGATAGCCAAAGGAAAAGCAATCGCCCACGGCGGCAATGCCATCGAGTATGTATTACGCGAAGGCAAACTCGGCCGAATTATAGCAACCAATCTGTTGGGCAGCACCGATCCGGGCGAGATACGCTTCGAATTCGAGATGGTCAACCGCCACAACGAACGGTGCAAAAATAAGTACCTGCGCTTCGAAATCGGCATCGCCCCGCAGGACGAAACGAAACTCCGACCGGGCGACCTGCTGAACATCGTGCGGTCGTTTGCGAACAAAATGCACCTGGGCGAACACCAGTGAATAGCCTGCACACACAAGGACACCGATAATCTGCACATCCACCTCGTCGCAAACCGCATCGGGCTGGGCGGCGAGGTTTACGACACGACCTTTATGAGCAACCGCTCGGCAAGGGCGGCCGAGGAGATCAGTCGCGAGATGGGGCTGACCATCGCCAACGACGTACATAAGCTAAAACAGCATCGGGCCGAACACGCTAATCCCACACGGCAGACGGTTAAAGGACAGTTGCAACGGATCGCCTATGGAGAATTAGGCCGCGGCCATAACGACATTCGGGACTTTCTGGCGGCGTTGCGCAAACAAGGCGTCCAAATAATCCCAATGGAGAACAAACAGGGGAAGATATACGGCCTGCGGTTCAGCTATGCCGGGCAGACGTTCAAAGCATCGGAGATCGGACGCGAGTTCGGCTACCGTTCGCTGCTCAACCAGTTCGGAATAACCGCCGAGGGGCAGAAAGGCACGAACAAAGTGCCGCGTTACCCGATACGGCAGCAAGCGCCGGAACCACCGCAGCAGCGACACGAACAGCACCAAGCCCAGAGCCTCGGCGCAACATGGATCGAAGAAGTGGGTGCGGCGATCGGAACAATGATGACACCCTCGACCAGCGACTACGATCCGACACTTGCCGAATGGTACGAAATGCTGAAACGCAAAAAGAAAAAGAAGAAAGCGCATGGAATCTCAAGATAGAAAACCCCGCAAACGGCGGGAACGCGAGGAGATCGGCGGGCAGGTATTGGCCAACAACCTGATCGGCGAGATCGACCGGCTGGAGAAAGTCGGGGAGCAGGCCGAAAGAACGGCGGCAATGTACGGCCGGATGTTCGAGGATATCAAATCGACCGTACTGAAAGTCGATACCGCCACCCTCGATGCGAAGACGGAAGAGTTTGCCGACGCACTGGAACAGCAAGCCAAACGAGTTCGGACGACTGTCCGGGCACTCAAAGGGGCGATGTGGCTGCTGATCGGGATACTGTTCCTCGTGTTCGCCGTCGGATACTGCTTCCTCGAAGTCTATCCGTGGAAAGAGAAATACCAACAACTCGAACAGCAACACAATAAATTTACAACAAGAAACACAACAACAGCGGATAACAGAAACGCACAAAGAATGAAAAACAACCACAAATAAGAAATCAATTAAACAAACAAAACGAGACACAGGCCACACCTACACTTACAAAACAACCACAAAACACAGCATAAACATTTTGGTGATTTTTCATTAAAAATATTTGGAAATAAAAAACCAATACTATACCTTTGTAACAAAAGAATAAGAATATGGGATTTACAATAATTAACGCAAGTCAATTCACCATCCGTCTAAAGGCAACCATCCACAGTTCCGGAAAGCTCGGATTTACAGAAGTAACCGCAAGAGAATTGGGTTTTGGGGATAATTCATTTGTGAAGTTCGCTCAAGATAATGATGATAAGACCATTTTATACCTCATAAATAACACTTCACAAGATGATGAAGCATTTAGGGTTTGCAAGGCGGGTAGATACTTTTATATCAACACTAAAATAATGTTCGACAGTCTTGATGTCGATTACAAAAGCAAAACTGTAATATTCGATCTGGTTAGAGTAAAAGAAGCAGATGGAGATGTTTACAAATTAAACAAGCGAACAACAAAGAAAGCAAGCAAAGATATCGAAGAGTAAACAAAAAAAGGATGTAGTGCTAACCCACATCCCTTTAAAGGAAATTAAAATTGCTTGGCCGCTTTTCAAAATTTCCTCTCAAAGATAGTTATTCCTATCGAAAAATCCAAGTGGTTAGCATAATTAACTTTTTAATTTATGTTGAAAAGGTATTACGTCAACAAGAACCAACAGCAAAATGGCGACCACGAGGTTCATTGTGAAGATTGTAGATGGTTGCCCACTCCAGATAATAGAATTTATCTGGGTACTTTTTCAAACTGCGCAGATGCAGTTTTAATGGCACGCAAATATTACATCCAAGTTGATGGTTGTATGTTCTGCTGTCCGCTATGCCATCATCATTAATCTTAACCACATTTTCGTATGGGAAAAAATCAACACGTCGTTCCTTATAATGGGAAATGGGCTGTTCGAGGAGCTGGGAACAACAGAGTTACAGCAACTTTCAGAACACAGGAACAAGCAAGAATCCAAGCACGAAGAATTGCTATTCGCGAGCAATCAGAGGTAGTAATTCATCGTCCTAACGGTCAAATCCGAGACAGGGATAGCTACGGAAACGATCCATTTCCACCTAAAGGGTAGTTGAAGAAAAGGGATGACTTTGTCATCCCTTTTCATTTTAAAGTGCCTTTACAATGTGAACTGTAGGAGCAAAGGACAAATCTTCACTGTTGTCGGTATTTCCCGCGGAAATATGGAGTGAGCTGTTATCCGGAGTCCGGGTTACCTTTCTTTCCAATCGAATCGGAGTGCATAAACCAAGGCACATCAAACCCATTTACCTTGATTACGATAGGTTGAGAGAAATAGTCAAACCGGGGATGCGCGGGCTTTATCCGCCCGCGCATCCCCGGCTGTGTTTATTCAGCGGCCCGCCGGATGAACCGATGCTGCGGAGCGAGGGTAGAAACAAGCTCGCCTGAACTCTGCCAGCCGCGAGGAGGAAGCCGAAGGCAACTAAGGGACGACCGCCACGCGGAACCCGACGTAGGGGCCGGCGCTGTTGCGAAAGGCAGAGCGGCAGATCCAGGCGTCACCGCCCCAGTAGCCGCCGCGAAGCACGCGCTGAGAGCCCGCGTTGTGGCTTATATACTCCGGATCAACAAGCGCAGCGTCTTCTGTCGGCGCATCGGCATACGTCGCCCAACGATCCGAGCACCATTCGTACACATTGCCGTGCATATCGTACAAACCCCACGGATTAGGCAGCTTGGTACCTACCGCCTTAGTTCCGCGAGAAGTATTGTTTTCTGTATACCACATATAGTCCCCGTCTGCCGTATCGCCATAGCTGTAAGCCGTAGTCGTACCCGCACGGCAAGCATATTCCCACTGTGCTTCTGTCGGAAGACGGTAACCGTAATAATCCGCATAAGCCTTCGCGCCATACCAGGTAATGTAAATCACGGGGTGATCCTCGTAACCGGGAATCGGCGACCAGGTCCCATCGGTACTATTGCGTGTTACTCCCCATTGGCTCGAACTGTTCATGCAATCCCGAACCAAAGGCTCGTCGGCGCTCCCCGCAAGGTAAGCGGCATCGGTATAACCGCCGGCCGTACCGTATTCCAAAACTCCTTCCGCATGCTTCGCATTCAGAAAAGCGGCATACTGAGCGTTCGTTACCTGATATTTGCTCATGTAAAAATCCTTACTCAATGTTACCCAGTGCTGCTTTTCGTCCGAATCACGCCCGGGCTCGTCCTCCGGGCTGCCCATCAGGAAAGTGCCCGCCGGAATCCTCACGAAGTCCTTCAACTCCACCGTCGTACCCGTGCCGTGGTCGTTGGTCGTCCACGGGGTAATGGTCGGAGTGCCGACGATTACGCCGTTCCTGCCTACCGTTACCGGATAGGTGTAATGGCTGCCTCCCACGAAAGCGTCCGAGTCGGAGATAGTCCCCGTAAAGATTACGCCCGCTACCGTGAAGACCATCGTGCGCCCGACATAGGTGTCAGCCGCCTGCGGGACGATGAGTGCTGTAAAGGTTGCGTCGTAAGCAGCGGCGGCGGTCAGTGCTTTTACCGGATTGAACTCCCCGACAACACCGGCGGTCAGTCCTCCGTCCTGCAAATCGAGCGTCGCCGTCTGCGGCATACCGCCGAAAACGACCGACGAAGCCGCAAGGTTCCGAACATCCGCCTGTGCGATGCCCTCGCCCGCCTTTACGTTGAGCGTTACCTTGCTCAATACGTGGCCGAAAGCAAGTTTGACCGCCGTTTTGCTTTTGGCTGCGTTCACGGCCTTGGCATACAGCACGTCGAGCGTATTTTGCGCCGTTTCGTCGCCCTGCCCGGCCACCGATATATTGTAGGTACAGTTCGTGCCGTTTACCGTTCCCGCCGTTATCGAGCCTGCCGAGGTCGCCCCATAGGGATAGTAGGCCACGAAATCCACATTGCCCGACTGCGGGTAGTAGAGCGGCGTGCCGCCATCCGGCGCCATTGCGCCGGTAGAAATGTTCGTTACCGTGTATTTCTTGTTGTCTGCGCCTGCAATGATACCGTCCGGCAGCACTGCGCTCGTTTCGAGCATAAAGATACCCACCGGATCGCCCGCAGCCCAGCTATCGCCGCCGTTCGTCGTGCGGGTTCCGGATGCGCCCTGCGTCGCCTGTCCCGCGGGAGCCGTATGCCCGGTTATCCCTGCGATGAAACTTGCCGCATCGCCTGCACCGTTCACTACGGGATCATCGTCCTGTGAACAGCCGCCCGAAAGGAGCAGCCCCGCCAGCAGCGCACCGCCCCAGAGCGTCCGCGCCGCATATCTGAAAATTTTCAGTGTACTCATTTTTTCATTATTTATTATTTATATTATTCGTCTGCCGAAAAAGCAGTGCGGATTTTCCTAAAAATCCGACCGGCACAGCCAATATCGTTATTTCTCACGCCTGCCCGTCGCTTCGCTCGTCCCTCCCTCGCTCTGACGGCAGGCTCGCAGCTCAAAGGCCCGATGAACCGACGCTGCGGAGCGAGGACAGAAACAAGCTCGCCTGACCTCCGCCGAACCGCGAGGAGGAAGCCGAAGGCAACTAAGGGACGACCACCACGCGAAACCCAACGCGGTAGTCGGCGTAGTCGGGAGTCTCGTAGACGCGACACGCAGTGCGGCAGTACCCGCCGCTATCCTCCCAGTCGCCGCCGCGAATCACGCGGTAAGAGCCCGTATCACGCCCGGTAGGGTCGATAGCATCATCCGCCGCATTCGCGCTGCCGAATTTTCTATCATACCAATCCGCGCACCATTCCATCACATTGCCGTGCATATCGTAAAGACCGTAACCGTTGGCATATGGATATTTGCCGACCGGGGTGGTTTTGCCGACACGAAAACTACTCCAACTTTCGTCTCTGTAAGTACCCCCATTATCCAAATCATAAGGCAATATAACAGCGAAATTAGCCATATCGCCCGTCAATTTTCGACCATCCCCGATGCCGAAAGGCAAACTTTCCGTCTGACCGCCACGACACGCATACTCCCATTGTGCCTCCGTCGGAAGGCGGTAACCGTAATAATCGGCAAAAGCCTTCGCGCCATACCACGTAACGTAAATCACGGGGTTATCCTCATAACCCGAAACCGGCGACCAGCTTCCATCACTACTATTGCGGGTTACTCCCCATTTGAACAAACGATAATCCGATCGGCTATCACGAACCAAAGGCTCATCGGCGCTCCCCGTAAGGTAAGCGGCGTTGGTATAACCTCCGGCCGTACCGTATTCCAAAACTCCTTCCGCATGCTTCGCATTCAGAAAAGCCGCATACTGGGCATTCGTTACCGGATATTTGGCCATGTAAAAATCTTCTGTCAGCGTTACCCGGTGTTGCGTTTCATCTAAATCTCGGTCTGGCTCGTCCGCCGGGCTGCTCATCAGGAAAGTTCCCGCCGGAATCCTCGTCCCCGTTTCCACAACAGGCAATGTACGCTCGAATTTCTCCGCCGTTCCCGCCGTCATGGTCAGGTCGGAGGCGAGAGCGCCGTCCGTGAAGACCTGCCGATCGCCGGTGTCGACGAAGAACAGGCTTCGTCCCTGCGCCACCGTCTGCGCCGGAACAAGTGCGCGGTAAAGGAAATTCCCATCGGTCGGCTCCGCCATGCGGTACATGGTGATACCCGCAGCGTCGTTACCCGTTGCCGGTACGCTGATCCCGCTGCCCGGAGTCGTGCCGTTCACCGCGCTCAAGTCGAGCGTGGATTCGGTTTGTACGCCCCGCAGCGTTACCGTCAGGCCCTCGATGCCGCCGCCCCAGCCTTTGCCGCCGGGAATGGCGACCTGCACCATCGCCAGCGCGTGTGAAAAGGTAAGCTGCACGGCCGAGCCTTTGACGTTGCCGGTCGATTTCGCCGTCAGCAGGTCGGAAAGATCGTAGTTGCTTTTTCCCGAAGTCGTCCCTCCCTGGTCGGCCTTTACGCTAAAGGCTATCGCCGTGGGGTCGGCAACCGACGCGTCGTAGGGATAGTAGGCGTAGAAATCGAGCTCCGGTATTTTCTCGGCGATCCTCGGCCAATACAGCGGCTCGGCCTGCGTCCATGAACTGCCGTTGTAGGTCAGTTTCGCATTGTGGATGTAGTTGCCCGAAGCGGTCGCCGACAGCGCTGTTCCGCTGGCAACGGCGAAAACGCCTATCTCGTCCCCGTCCTCCCATGCGCTCGTGAAGTCCGAAGCGGTCACTGCCCGTGTCTGTGGCAGGCCTGCTTCCGCCGTTGCCGCCGGGGCGGCGAAACCGATCTCGAAGCGGATGTCCCCGCTTTCCGTTCCGATGCCGTCCGGCTTTCCGGGCACCTCGTCTTTGCTGCACGCCGTGAGTAGCACGGCCGGAACCGCTGCCGCGAGCAGCCATCGTGTGATTGGGTATCTGTTCTTCATGTTCTGTTATTTTATTTGTTTCAATGTTTAATCGGCAGTAACAGGACTACCCGTTACCTGCTTCCAGTCGGTGATCGTCGCGGTAAATCCCACTTCGGTAGGCGTTTCCGCCACCGTTCCGCCCAGTGTCAGGGGCTTCGGCTTGTCGGCATTGAACGCGGCGAGCTCCGTGGTGAGGTCGCTGGTGAGCGTCACGGGCTGCGGGCTGTCGCCGCTGAAACGGATTTGCGCCGTCAGTTGCTGCGCCGCGCCTGCCACACCCAGCAGGCGCACCGTTGCCGACCATTTACCGGCATCCGTCCCGGAGGCGATCTTCGTGAACGTCAGTGCCACATTGGAGGGTGTGCCGTGCGTACCGTTATCCATGTCGAGCGTGGCGGCGGCTCCCGAAAGGTAACCTTCGACGCCTTCTATCCGGTCGGCTGTGCCGCCTGTCGGTTCGACGACAAGCGTAAGCTGCCTCACCTGCTGCTGCATGGCGGCGGTCAGTTCGTACTCGGTGTCTTTCTCGATGGCCGCATCCATCGCGCAGGTGAACAACCAGCCGGGCAATGCGGACACGAACGCGCCCGCGCCGTCCCAATTGCCGGCGACGGCGGCAACGGCAGCGGTTGTGCCGCTTACCGAAACCTGCTCCGGCGTGTTATAAATATAGAAACGGTATGCGCCCGGTTCGAACAGGTGGTCTATCCGGTTTGTCGCGTTGCTGAACGTGGTCGAATAGTCGCCCGCCGACACCGTGTAGGAGGCGGGGATGTCGATGCCCGTGCCCCGCTGCGACCAGTCGGCGGTAAGGGTTACCGTGCCGTTATCGGGATGCGGTGTGTTGTGGATCGGATCTTTCACGTCGCAGGACGTAAAAAGAAGTCCCGCGCACCCCAGTAAGGTAATGATGCTTGTTGTTTTCATATTTTGCATTTTTTATCGGGTCTGTTTATTCCCGCCGATTGTCCAGATCAGGTTGATTCCCGCCTGCGTGGGGCCGAAGAAGTTTTTGGTCTTGCCGCGCTCTTTGATTACACGGACACATTCGATCGCCGGAAAGTCGTCGCCGGGAATGCGGATTTCGGTCATAACGGGCGCGAAACTATCGTACTCCGAGCGGGTATAGCCCAGCCCGAGGTTGAAATCGACGGAGAAACGACGCGAGAGGTAGAGTTGGTAGCCCACCGTGAGGCCCGCGCTCCACAGCGAACCCTGATAGCCCGTGTCTTTCGAGAAAAGGCCGCCGAGGGGATATTTATAGATATTGTACTCACCGTAGCCGCCCGACACGCCCACATAGAAGCGTTTATTGCGGAGCAGGTACCGGCGCACCTCGGGGTTGAGCAGCCATACTTTCTGCACCTTGCCTTCGTCGCCGCTCCAGTGGGCGAAGCTGCCGTCGAGTTTGACGCCCCAATCGCTGCTCACGCGCCACTCCACACCCAGCGTGGGCAGCAGCATCGCATCGTAAAGCACATTCGTCCGCACGGCGAATGAGTAGGGTTTCGCGGCCGCCGGGGCGGGCTGTGGAGCGGCTTCGGCAACCGGGGCGGGTTGCGATTCCTCCGCGGCAGGCGCCGCAGGCGTCGCGGGCGTCGCGGGTTCGGGCGCCGGGGCAGGCTCGTTCACTGCGGGCGTTTCGGGCTGCGGAGCCGGAGCGGGCTGCGCGGTTTTCGGGGCCGGGATACGCAGCGTCACAGTCACTGCGTCTTTCCCGCCGTCCGAGGCCCCGGTATGGAGCGTCGTGCGGAAATCGGCCTCCCGGAGCCCCTTCTGCGTGACAAGTTCCGACTTCACGCGGCTGGCCCGCAGGTAGGCCGTGCGGCGGTTCTCTTTCGCCGTCGGCAGCGAGGTGCAATAACCGTCCACATAAACCGGCATCCGCCCGTCGGCGATCTGCTCGCGGTACGTGTCCACCAGCGCATAGAGGCGTGTCAGTTCGGCCTCGTTGCCTTTGAGCAGGAACATATCCGCTCCCGCCCGGAAGCGGAACGTGACGGTTTCAGCGTCCGGCGTCGGTGCGTCGGTTCGGGCGAACCCGGCCGTCGCCGTCGCCATAAGAAGAATCAGCAATGCAAGTATCTTTTTCATATTCGGTGATTTTTAACGGAATAATCTGTTTTATCGGCAATTACGCCGGGTCAGCGTTCCGGGCCGTTGTAAACGAAGATTTTAATTATGGAGCCAGCCGAAAGGGAATAGAGTTCCTTGTCGTTCTTCCGGATTTTAATGGAAGACTCTTTATTTCGCCAGTCCGCAGCATAGACATCGCCGTCCCGGACGGAAACCTCAAGGAAATAACTCCCCGGAGCGGAATAAAGCGCCGTTCCGTTCTTCCATACGATACCGTCCGCGGTTGCATATACATCGCCGTCCCAAACGCAGACCGAATCGGTATAAACACTGTACGTTCCGTCGCTCAGGGTGTAAAGCAGCTTGTCGTTCTTCCACACTTTTGCGACCCTGTTGTCGTTTTCATTGTTCTCATAACCCGCCGTATAAACATCGCTTCCGGAAACGAAAAGCGAATAGACTACGGCATTCCGCATTCCATCGGTCAAGTTATGCAGCACCGTGCCGTTCTTCCACACTTTGACCCTATTTTTGGCTGTTCCGTCATACGCACCGCCCGCCGCATAGACATCGCTGCCGGAAATGAAAATCGAACGGATGTTTGCCGTCACGAAATTGCCGGTCAGGTCATAAAGCTCCGTATTGTTCTTCCATATTCTGGCGGCGGATTTGCCGTTTCCGCAGGACTCATAGCCCGAGGTATAGACATCGCCGCCGGAAACGAAAATCAAAAAATCATCGTTGAACAGCTCTTTGCCGGTCAGGGTATAAAGCACCTTGTCGTTTTTCCACACTTTAGCGACGCGCTGATCGGCGCTGCGATCGAAGCCCGCCGCATAGACCTCACCGCCGGAAAAGAAAACCGAGGTGGCATACATCGATTCCGGCAGCGTATAAAGCGTTTCGCCGTTTTTCCGCACGACGAAGAGCTGCTTCCCGATTCCGGTGGACTCCATGCTTGCCGTGTATATATCGGGGTTGACCGTCAGGGCGCAGGTGCCCGTTTTGCCGCCCGCGACGGCTGTGATGGTCGTATGCCCGGCCCGGACAGCCGTTACGAGGCCCTCGGCGCTGACCGTGGCGACGGCTTCGTCGCTGCTTATCCACGCCAGGGCCTTGTCCGCGGCGTTGTCGGGCGTCACCGTGGCCGTCAGCCGTTCGGTGCCGTCGAGCGAAAGTTCGAGCGTCGGTCGGCTCACCTCGACGCCCGCGACGCCAATCGGCGCGGGGTCGTCCTTGTCGGAGCATCCCGCCAGCAGCACGAGCGGCACGGCGGCAAAAAGAATCTGTCGGAATATCGAATTGTACGTTTTCATAGTTTTTGGAGTTTAGGATTAGAAATCAGTTGCAGGAGCCGCCCCGGGGGTCATCGTTCCGGGCCGGTGTAGACGAAGACCGAGCTCGCGTTGCCGTCCGCCGTCAGGGTGTAAAGCTCCCCGTCGTTCTTCCACACTTTGCCAAAGTACCCGTCAGCACTCCCGTCATAGCCCGCCGTATAGACATCGCCGTCCCAGACGGAAATCGAATTCAGATAGGATTCCTCTTTCTGATCGGCCGGCGTGTAGGAATGGAGCACCTTGCCGTTCTTCCAGACCCGAAGCATATACACGTTTTCACTCACCTCCTCTATACCACAGACATAGACATCGCTGTCGGAAACGCAGACCGACTCGGCACTGGCATCCTGCTTTCCGTCGGTCAGGGTATGGAGCACCGTGCCGTCTTTCCACACTTTGGCGACCGGCTTGCCGTTTCCGTTGTACTCATTGCCCGCCGTATAGACAACGCCCCCGGAAACGAAAACCGAAGAGGCACCGGCATCCTGCTTTCCGTCGGTCAGGGCATGGAGTTCCGTGCCGTCCTTCCAGACTTTGGCGACATACTTGCCGTTTTCATTGCCCTCAGAGCCCGCCGTATAGACAGCGCCGCCGGAAACGAAAACCGAATTGGCAAAGGCATACTGTTTTCCGTCGGTCAGGGCATGGAGTTCCGTGCCGTCCTTCCACACTTTGGCGACATTCTTGCCGTTTCCGTTGTACTCATAGCCCGCCGTATAGGCAACACCGCCGGAAACGAAAATCGAACCGGTGGAGGCATACTGCTTTCCGTCGGTCAGGGCATAGAGTTCCGTGCCGTCTTTCCACACTTTGGCAACCGACTTGCCATTTTCTTTGCCCTCTTCGCCCGCCGTATAGGCCACGCCGTCGGAAACGAAAACCGACCAGGCTTCGGCATACCGCTTTCCGTCGGTCAGGGAGTAGAGCTTTTTGCCGTTTTTCCAGACGACGGCGACATCCGGATTGTTTTCTTTTTGTTCATAGCCCGCAACGTAAATATCGGGGTTGACCGTCAGGGCGCAGGTGCCCGTCTTGCCGCCCGCCGCGGCCGTGATAGTCGTATGCCCGGCCCGGACGGCCGTAATGACGCCTTCGGAGCTGACCGTGGCGACGGCCTCGTCGCTGCTCGACCATGTCAGGGTCTTGTCCGCGGCATTGTCGGGCGTCACCGCGGCCGTCAGCCGTTCGGTGCCGTCCAAAGCGAGTTCCAGCGTCGGTCGGCTCACCTCGACGCCTGCGACGCCAATCGGCGCGGGGTCGTCCTTGTCGGAGCATCCCGCCAGCAGCACAAGCGGCGCGGCGGCAAAAAGAATCTGTCGGAGAATGGGGAAGTTGGTTTTCATAATCATAGGTGTTTTTTTAAGATTTCTTATTGATATATAAACAGGAGTGAAGCGTGTTCCGGGGATTAGGGGTCGTCCTCTTGCGGGGCGGACTGTTCAGCCGCCGTCAGCCGGGTCGTCAGCACGCGCTCGAAGGCCTGCTTCTCGATGCGCACATGTTCCAGCTCCCGGGCGAGGAGGTTCTGCTCGTGCAGGACGCGGGCGATGCGGCGGTTCTTCTCCCGCCGGATGCGGTGGCAGCGGAAGTAAATTGCACCGGCTGTTATGAGTGCGGCCAAAGCGACAGCCAGCGACAAGACGATAATCTCTTTGTACATATCCGTTTCCTTTTTTACAAAGGTCTGCAAAGGGGCCCGGAACGGACTTGCATTTTGTCCCGACTTTCTCTCATTTTGTCACTATCCGCCTTTCCCGGCGCTTCCGGGCACAAAAAAAGCACGGATCGCTCCGTGCTTCGGTCTGTTCCGGCAGGTGGTCGTTACGCCCGCTGGGACTCCGCCATTTTGCGGTATTCCGCGGGACTGATACCCCACTGTCGGCGGAACAGGCGGTAGAAAGTACTCGGGATGCTGAACCCGCAGCTGAAAGCGACCGCCTCGATGGTCAGCTCGGGGTGACTGTCCAGCATCCGGCGGGCCTCATCGAGCCGCATCCCCCGCAGGTATTCCATCGGGGTCTGGCCCGTCACGGCCCGGACGGCATCGGTCAGCGCATTCTTGTTCGTGCCCAGCGCCGTGGTAATCTCGTCCCGGCCCACATCGGCATCGGAAAGGTTGTCGCCCGTAAGCAGGTATTCCCGCAGGCGTCCGACCAGTTCGCGCTGTTGGCGGTCGCCCGGGAGCGGCGTTCCGGGGTCCGCTTCGCCCTTGGTCTGCGCCCGCAGGCGCACGAGTTCCTCTTCCAGGCGGTCCTGCTCCTTGATTCGTTTGTACAGCCCGAGGTTTTTGCGCGTGACCACCCGGTTGTAATAAGACATCACGCCCAGCAGTCCGGCCAGCAGCAGGCAGCCGCCCAGCGCAAAGAGGAAGTAGTTGCGGTTGCGCTCCTTCTCGGCGATATACTTGTCCACCTCGTACTGCGTCCGGATTTCGTCCAGTTTGGCGTTGTACTCCGTATTGTGGCGCGCCTGCAGCTCCCCGACGACCTCGCTGAACAGCTCCACGGCTTTCCCGGAGTCTTTCAGCTGGGTCAGGGCCATCAGCTTCAGGGCTTTGGGTTCCAGCGTTTTGGGCGAAGCCGCAATCGCGCTGTCGAGCATCTCGACCGCCTCCCGGTAGCGCTTTTTCCCGTAGAGGATATGCCCCCGCTCCTTGTACATCCTTACCGACCCTTTGGTAATGGAGTCGATGTTGTCCACATAAATTTGCGCTTTGTCGAACGCGCCGGTCTGACGGTAGATGTCCGCATAAGTCAGATAGAGGTTGTACCACGCGGAAATCTGCGGGGATTTCGTGGCCGCTTCGAAGCGGCGGTTCACGGCCTCGGTTTCGCGGGCGGCCGCGAGGGCCTCGTCGTAACGTTCCTGCGCAATGAGGTTCTGCACCAAGTGGTTGTAGACCGATGCCAGCGTATTGAGATAAGCCGTTTCGTCCTGCATCATTTCGATGCTCTCCCGCAGGCTCTTCTCGGCCTCCGGAAAACGCCGCTGGTCGGTGTAGATCCGCGCCACGGCGTGCAGCGCGACGCCCATGCCGGCCCTATCGCCGCGCCCCTTGGCATCGTCGTAAACCCGGTTGGCCTCTTCGAGTGCCCGGTCGAAATCCCGTTTGCGACGGTAGGCGTCGAGCAGCATGGTATAGGTCTGGTAGTAATTCTTCCACAGCCCGTTTTCAGACTGGAAGACGAGGATAGCGGGAGCCTGCCGGATGATTTCGTCGAAAAGCCAGTTGTCGTACAGCGCGATCAGCCGGTTGTAACCGGCCGCAGACTGCTCCGCGACATCGCCCGTCCACCGCGCTTCGGCCGCCAAAGCGTCGTAGATCGTCAGCAGCGTATCGAGCACGCCCTCCTTGCGCGACTCCATCCGGTAGAGGCGGGCCAGCTCCTTGTAAGCCTCGATTTTATTGGGCCCGTCGGTGCGGGAAACGGCCTGCCGCAAAGAGTCTTTCTGCGAGCGGGAAGAATCAGACGCACGAACCACAGCGGGGAATCCGGCACAGAGGGTCAGGAAGCCCAGAATAAGAGTCAGACGCAACGTAAATTTCATGCTTTTCGAACCTTTAGGAGAAACAAGGTAGGAAAAAAAGACGACATACTCAAATGACCCATCGGATACGACAACACCGTCCCAAGAGCTAAAAAAAATGATAAAATATGATTTATTTTCGGGGACTTGCGGTCGCGGTGCGGTCGTGACGGAAAAAGAAAAAGTGCTAAAACATTATTTATAATGCTTTAGCACTTCTGAAAAGTACCCGGAGCCGATACACAACCTATATAATATCATCCAATCAAAAGAATATAAAATACTTATTATTAGTATTTTATAAATATTTACAACTCTGTCATTTGAGCTTGTTTTGAGGGTTTTTTGTGATTTTTTACACCTTTATTACACCCTGAATTAAAAAATAATTATATATCTTTGCACCATAAGATCAGGAAGATACAAAACTACTAAATTCCGGGATTATGGCAAAGTTGCAAGCAAAAACCAAAGAAAATCCAAAATTGATGCAAAAAACGCTGGCCGACGGTCGGCAAAGTTTGTATCTGGAGTATTACATGGGTTACAACAAGGTAGTCGATGAAACGACGGGCAAAGAGCATATCAAGCATATCCGGTCGAAAGAGTATTTGGGACTTTACCTGCTCCCCAATCCCCGCACACCGGAAGAACGCCAAAAGAACAAGGAAACATTAGCCCTCGCCACAGAAATTCGCATCGACAAAGAGAAGGTGTTGGTTGCCCGTCGGTACGACAAGGCCGCACCCGTCAAGCAAAAGATTAACTTTTTGGAGTTCTTCGATGCTTATGTCAGGAATTATAAGAAGAAAGATATTCGGATGATGGAAGGCTGCCTGCGACGATTCCGGGGATTTCTTGCCGAATCCTATCCGAGCATGCAGACCAACATCAAACCGGATCAGATGACCAAAGAGATGATGACGAAATTTGTCGATTATCTGCAACAGCACTCTTTCGGCGAGGGTGCACGGGGATTTTTCCAACGGTTCAAAAAGGTTATCAAATATGCCATAGACCAAGATATAATCTTAAAGAATCCCTGCGCAGGCGTCCCCTGCGTTGTCGATGATACAGCATTGAGAAAAGACGTGTTGAGCCTTGAGGAAATCGCACAACTCGCCAATACCCCGTACCAGAATACCGACATCCGCCGAGCGTTTCTATTCTGCCTGTACGCAGGATTAAGGTATTGCGATGTGGTCGATCTGAAATACAGCAACGTCGATTATGCCAACAAAACGATCCGGTTTGATCAAAACAAAACCACCGGGCACTCGACACATTCGATTGTCACGATACCATTAAGCAACACATTGCTAAAATTGATCGGCGAACGCCCGGAGAAAGACGGCCCCATCTTCACGCTGCCGAGCCATACCGGATGCCTGAAAGCCCTGCGGATATGGGTTGCCCGTGCAGGAATTGAAAAGCACATTACATGGCATTGCGCCCGCCACAGTTTTGCCGTAAACCTGCTCGGCGAGTGTCATACGGATATTAAGACCGTCGCATCCCTGCTCGGCCACAGCGGGCTAAAGCACACGGAGAAATACACCCGTGCCGTCGATTCTCTCAAAGAAAAGGCAGTTAATGCCTTGCCAGAGTTAAATATCTAATAAGAGATTTGATAGTTTCCTAAAAATGGTTTATATTTAAATCATAAAATCGTCAACAGCATGGCTAAAAGTCGCATAACATTCAATCGTTGGGCACACATCAGACGAACAACATGGCCCTTTCAGGTGTATAAAAAATACAATGAAGAATTAAGTGACTTTCTATGGGTGCAATCCCCAATACAGCAGTTTATTTTTTCCAGATTGCAAAAAGAATCTGCAACATTAACTGATGACTGTTCAAAATATTTAAAATTCCCACCCCAATGTCACAATTTCACCGACCTAACTTCGTGGAAAGTAACATATAGGCAATTTGAGAAGTGGATATACTTGAATTGTATTATGGCATTATCTTCTAATTTTGAAACGTATTTAAATGCTGTTATATCTTTAGCAATAGAATCAGATCCCGGACTTCTTTTAGGTGCACCAAAATCTATAGATGGGGCAAAACTATTAAAATCACAATCTTTAAACAAAACATCATACAACCAACAAATAAAATCTTGCACATCCGGAACATGGCCAAATCGAATGGTTGCATTCAAAAAACTTTTTGGTAGTGTCCCGACAATTATGGAGGCTGAACTTGGAAGCCTTGAAAGATTGAGAACTTTAAGAAATAAAGTCGGGCATGCTTTTGGGCGAGATATTGAAGAAGCCCATAGCTTTGAGGTAAACACGATTTTACCAATGCAAACTATCCAACTTAAAACTCTGATTAAACACCTAAATAAAACATACGACATAGCCATAGCTATAGATAAATTCCTACTTGACAATCACATAGGTGAATTCCAAGATATTATCGCTTATCATAAACTATATCCATCTTTAGATTCCGCCCTTCCAATATCGGAGAAAGCTGCCCGATTTAAAAAAATGATTGGCAAAATAGATACTCAAAAAGGCAAAACATATTGCAAAGGTCTCGCACAATATTATGACGAATTATGATAATAATAGTATAAAATTCTGCTCTCACTTTAATAATAAGCAACTAACGGCCTTGACCGAACTATTCAACGACCAGCATGTCTTTCAACCGGAGGTGGATACAAACACGGTTGCCGCCTTGTTCATGTGCAGGCTCAGAGAACCGTTAATCGTTTGCAATGCCCGCACCCTCTGTTACATTTTCCACATCTTGGGTGAAGAGCGGTTAATCACTCCCATTTGGCAGGCCGTAGCAGCAAAGCATAAGTGCTTCGTATCACTCAACGGCAAGCCCATAAGCCGCAACACACTCTCAAGTGCAAAGTATTGCGCAATCAATTCCGACTCTCCCTACAGAGCCTACCTTATCAAAAGCTACATCGGCATCCTCAAGAACACCAAATAGCCCTTGCAGCATCCCGCAAGGACACTTTGTCCAGCCAAGAGTGAGCGAGAGTGAGCACATGAGAACAATCCGCCCCAATCACCCTTATATTTGCCGCTGATAATTTATTCCATGTCTAACTAAAAAACTATCTATGGAAAATGGAATCAGTATGGAGCAGCGGCTGAACCGCATCGAGCAGTTGCTCGCAGGACAGAAAAATGTCCTCACTTTCGACGAGGCTTGCACCTACACCGGAATCTCCCGGACGTACATGTACAAGCTCACCTGCGGAAGCCGTATTCCGCATTACAAACCTAACGGCAAAAACATCTATTTCGACCGGGCCGAGTTGGAGCGCTGACTGCTCCAGAACCGGATCAAGCCTGCCGCAGAGATCGAGCAGGACGCAGCCAATTATGTGGTAAATTCCCAAACCTAAAAGACGGGATCGGTAACATTCGCCGACCTCGCCCTATGAGATTTTTATGTATCTCTCCGGGTGCAGGTCGGCGAATCTTTCCAACGGTTCATGTTCCCCATCAGGTAACAATAAAGTAGGGTGGCAAGTTTGTGTTTTCGTAAACGAAAACGGGGCTTACTCCCGTTGGTCGGCGCGGAATCCCGTTGGTCTAATCATTAAATTTCCAAGTATGAAAAGAACCTTTAACAAGGGCGGTCGTCCGGTGTTGGAAGCCGCCCAAAGACAGAAGTACATCGTCAGCGCAAGGCTCGACACCGAACACTATTTCCAACTGAAGAAGTTAGCCCGCACATCGGGCTGCCGTCCGTCCGAGATCATTCGGCAGCTTATCGAACGCGGATGAGTGCGTGAACGGATGCGGCGCGAGCATCTGGATTTCATGGCACAGCTCAAAGGCATTGCCCGCAACCTGAATCAGCTTACTCGACTGGCACACGTCGGCGGGTTCGCGGCGGTAATTGTGTCCCACGCGGCGATCATTACCGAGATCGAGGACTTTCTAAAACAGGTGCGCCATGATCGGTAAGATTATCGCCGGATCGTCGTTCGCCGCGACGGTCGGTTATGTGATGAAAAAAGAATCGCAGGTATTGGCTACCGAGGGCATAGAGCCGCCGGGCGTTCAGGATATGGTACGCGATTTCAAAGACCAAACCCTATTGAATCCCCGGATCAAAAACGCGGTCGGGCATATATCGCTCTCATTCTCGGCAAAGGATGCCGACAAACTAACCGATCCGGTTATGACGCAGATCGCGCGGGAGTATATGGAGCGCATGGGGATTCGGGACACGCAGTTTTTGATTGTCCGGCACACGGATCAAGCACATCCGCATTGTCATATCGTCTACAACCGGATCGGAAACAACGGACAGACCATTTCGGATAAGAATATCAAAATCCGGAACGGTAAGGTTTGCAAGGAACTGACAGCCAAGTATGGCTTATACTATCCGAAAGGTAAAGAGCAGGTACGGCGTGAACGGCTGCGCGAGCCGGACAAGACCAGGTACGCCATTTACGACGCGATCCGGGGTTGTCTGCCTGGTTGTAAGTCGTGGGATGATCTGGAAAAGCGGTTGCAGGAGCAAGGCATTACGACCGCTTTCAAGTTTTGCGGCAACACCGACCAGAAGCAGGGCGTGCTATTCAGCAAAAACGGCTACACTTTTTCCGGCTCGAAAATCGACCGGGCGTTCAGCTTTTCCAAGTTAGACCGTCATTTCTCGCAGGCGCAGCGGATCGTTACTCCCGTCGCACGGCCCTGTTATTCGGCGCAGGCGGTCGGGAATTTATCCGCAGCAGCAGGTCGTTATCGGTCGGCGTTCACCGGGCTGTTCGGCAGTCGGGATAATTCGGACAAATCCGTCGATTTGGGAGCATTCGGAGTGCCGGATGGATTGTCTATGCCATCGGCGGGAGCTTGCGGCTCAATCGCTCCGGAGCAGATGCAACGGCGAATCGGGGAATCCCACGAGGAACACATAGCCCGCATTACGGCACTGATCCGGCAGGCAACCGAAGCGATGCTGGTCGAACAGACCGAGCGAAGCCGAAAATTACGCACAATTAAAACCAACAAACCAAAATTCAGAATACACTAACCGATATGGATAACACACAAAACAACATCCTTACATTAGATATGTACGAGGATTTGAAAGAAGAAATTATCAAAACCCTGAAATCCGAGGTATTAAAATCACAAGGTGGGGATAATGCGGTATGGACACAAAAAATCGAAGAAATAGCGAAAACATCAATTCACACCGCCGAGCAAGTTGCGAACCTAACGAATCGCATCGGGCAGATTGAGTTTCAACCCGTAATCAATACATTGCCGTCCGACAACTCCGGTATAAAAATGCTGTTCAAATACATTTTCGGCTCATTAAAGCAGATCGAAACAGACAGCAACCAGAATACACAGGGAATAACGGCATTGCAGGAGCAGGTAGCCAAAATGAAAATAGAGGTTGATACGGAAAAGTTTGAACACCTGACGAATCACACTATTTACGAAATGCAGCAACAAATCCGCTACCTGAAACAGCCGCCTATCGTACTGAAAATTATTATAGGGCTTGCAATCGTTGCATTGATTGCGACATGTGCAGCAGGGTATTATGTTCGGGACAGGCGGGAGTGGAAAGACACTGCGAAATACTGGTACGAACAAAGCCAACAGAACATCCAGCCAAAAGCCAAGAAAAAGTAAGGTGACCAAAACGAGGGCTTGCGAGATTGTCAGTGATCTCGCAAGCCCTCGTTCGTTCGGATGATTGACCGCCTATTGCCGTTCGCTCAACTCTTTATAAAGCTCCAGCCGCAGGCCGGCGTAGTTTTCGATAATATCACCCATCTTCTCCACACGTTGCAGGTGCATTTCCAATTCCTGCGGCGCGAGATCGAAACCAAGGTCGTAACGCGCTTTGACCAGAAATTTCTTTAAGCAAGGGAGCGTGAAGATTCTTTCAATATGCGTATCGTCGAAAATAAGCATCAGCTTGGTCGAGAGCGTCCGCATCCGGTCGTGCATCACCACCGGATCGTGGCTGTCGAACTCCTGACCGTGATAGACGTAGTAGAGCGTGTGGTAGAAATAGACTGCCGCCTGCGCAGAGAAAAGAGCTGCCAAACGTATATTGCGGCTTTCGCTCAATGCTTCCTGCGCCTGTTCGATCAGCTCGTTGCCCAGAATGCGGAACGTGTCGTAATGCAATTTGGCATCGGCATACGCTTTGGCAAAGTCGATTGGGTGTTTCGGGCGGCGGAAATGGTAGTGATCGCTGCAATAGAGCAATTCGCCCTCGGAGTGTGCGAAATAGAGAAAGGGTGTTTTGTTCGATTCGACGTAGTTTAACGTCATAATATAGAGATTGATGTATGCAATATCCCGGTGCTTGACGGGCATTCTGTACCGGAGTATCCGCTTCGCTCGCATCCAGTCGTATTCGGGCGTTTCGCGCACGACCATCAAAAGGTCGTAGGCCACGGCGTCGCTATGGCGTGTGCCGCCGACCAATTTCCCGAACAGCAGAATATATTCGGGATCGAAATAGCCGTCTGTCAGGCATTGGACGATCCGGGCGGCTTCGGCGGGATTATAGAGCCTTTTCGCAAGTTGTTCCGGTTGCGGTTCTGGCTTTGGGGCGAGTTGCCCGGTCGGCTGTTCCGAAGAGGGTACGGGTCGTTGTTCGGCGTGGGTGTTTTCGGGGGTTATGGATTGTGCAGGCTGTTCCTGCGCGGGGTTTTGATTCGTTTCCATGTTGTTAAGTATTACAGATTTGACAATAGTGTAGTTGTCTTTATCGTGTGCAGGGCACAACAAAGAGAATAGCAAGTTGATTAGCAATTATTTGCTAATCCGGCGGGTGAAAATGGAAACGAATAAAGAGGTTGCACGGCGGGAACCGCCTGCGGCTGGCCTTGCGGCGTGTCTGTACCGGAGTACGGACGTGGTGTATCGTTCGCATATAAACACAAAAAGGGTAACGCAGCTGCGAACGATACACCCTCTATTGCTAAAGATTGTAAAGTGCCACTCGCGGGATTGCTCCCCAATGGCTCTGCGTTACCCGTTGTTAAAATTGTGGCATTACTTCACAATCAGGAACTACAATAGAATATGTTGGTATATCGTTCGCAGGGGCAAAGTTAGTAACTTTTTATAGAATGCGGGATTTTGTGTCAAAAAAAAATGATATTTTTACAAAAAAATCCGATGAAAAGAACTATATTTTACTCTTGGCAATCTGACCTACCAAACTCCACTAATCGAGGTTTTATTGAGGAATGTATTAAGAAAGCTATTAAAAAAATAAAAAACAGATTAGATATTGATTTTACACTTGACAAAGACACATCGGGAGAACCCGGAAATCCAGAAATTGCTAATACTATTATATCAAAAATAGATAATTGTAAGATTTTTATCGCCGATATTTCTATCATCAATAGCGACAGCACACAAAGGAAAGTCCCAAATCCCAATGTAATATTTGAATTGGGCTATGCCGCTAAAAGCCTCGGATGGGAAAAGATCATATGCCTATACAATTTAGATTATGGAATATATGAAGACCTGCCATTTGATCTGAAATTTAGACGCCCCATCGCTTATAATTTGAAGAATAAAAACAAGGCCGAGGTGCGCACACAAATAGTGAACTTGATTGTTAATAACGTTGTGTCCCTATTTGAAAAGAGGCTTATTTTCGATGAAGTAGAGGATTTACTTAAAAAAAATGTTGACACAGAAATTCTCTCAATTATTAATCATTTGCACAAAATAATATACGGTTATAAAGATAAACCAAACATCATAGAAGATGCGAACGATCTTCTAAACCTAACAAAAGCCGAAATAGAACAAAGATTGAAATCCAGACCAATTTTAGGATTCCAGATTTTTAAGTCTTTTGAAACAAATTATAGTTCACTAAAAGCAATATACGAAAATACAATATCATCAACATACTACAAGCGTGAGGTATCATTAATCATTAATAAAATTCTTGATTGGATTTCGTGGTACAACACTGTTACCCGATCCCGAACCTATCCCAATATGTTTAATCAATCTACGGAGCAACTTTATAAGGACCTAACCATTATACCTCCAGAAAAGGGAAATAGATTCCTATTATGCGAACATCTTTGCGATGAAAAATACAGAGTAATAGATTTTGGGGATATTACTGAAAAAGAAAAACTAAATAATGCTTTAAAATTCTATCATTTTGCAGACGATAGGCATTTACTTGTTGTTACCAATGTTATAACAAAGTTTATCGAAATCATAAATCTATGGTTGGATAAAACCAATGGCGAATTTATTCTCGACACATATAGAAATTTCGAAATGAGAGATGTTAAAGGAAACCTAATATAATCATATTGTTATGCTTTTAGACATACACGCAATAAATTGGTCTGCAATTAGCACCATTGTTTCAGCCATAATGGCTGGGTTGACTTATTGGATTATAAGGCAAAACCGAGATTTCAAAAAAGCTATATTAGTATTTGAAATAAAAATAGATCAGTATGATTTTTATTTAGATATTACGAACGTAGGAGAGAGTGTTGCAATAAATTTAACTTTGAAATTTGGCGATGAGTTGCACCGCATTGCCAGTGGATATTCATCTATCCTAATAGGCCTAATCGAAAATGGAAAATTCACCATCAAACCACATGAATGTAAATCCTTCAAAATAGAAGGAGCAACTGTTACCATGCGATTATCTGAAAAAGATCAATCAAATAATAGAGAAATCATTTATAATTATCTTAACGAGTTAGGAGATACTCCTATAAAAATAGCAGGCAGCTACAAAACACTTGGAAAACAGGTTAAAATTAAAGAATCATTTTCTATAAACGATTTTAGGATCACAGGCAGCTAACAATAAAGTACATCAAAGAATAAAAAAATCACCTCACTATTTTTTACACCTTATTTACACCCCAATAAAAGCAAAACGCCTATTAATCAATCGATTAATAGGCGTTTTCCGTACCCGGAGCCGGGGTCGAACCGGCACGACATTGCTGTCATTGGTGTTTGAGACCAACGCGTCTACCGATTCCGCCATCCGGGCAA
>ERZ1027033.33-NODE-33-length-98295-cov-8.745959_pt1 | contig 98295 bp, 113 predicted proteins | sample MGYA00519444_ERZ1027033 | MGnify/ENA primary metagenome ERZ1027033 (study PRJEB26926, sample SAMN06164887) | human gut metagenome | biome: ENVO:00009003; feature: ENVO:2100002; material: ENVO:00002003 | host: Homo sapiens | place: USA | collected 2012 ...
GTCCAGAGCTTTCTTGTCTGTTACTTTAATTGGGAAGATCTTAAGATACGCCATAATTCTTTCACCATCTCTTTTAATTCTTGCTTTTCTTCCGGATACAGATCACCGGTGCTGTTTACTTTTTTGGCAATCTGATTAATATTCACACCGATCTTATGCATTTCCTCATACTGTTTCTTCAGTGGAGTGGTATCGGTGTTGACGATGTAACCGTCGATTGCCATTTTACGAAGATAAGCTCCCATATTTTTTGTCTTTGATTCAATCATCTTTCTACGAATAAGCTTTTTTTCTTCTGGGGAAACACAAAACAAAATCTGTATATTTCTTTTTCTCTTTGCCATAGGCAGATTCTCCTTTCTTTGGTTCTTCGAAGTAGTGACTTCTGTGTTTTTAATTTAGGGCAGGGTTCCCTAAATTGCTGGTTTTCCGGAAGTGTATATACACTTCCTGTCCTTGCTATTTACCGGTGGCACAGCCGCCGGAAGAGAGTCTTTTAAAAAGATCCCTCTATAAATAAGGTACTGAGAGAAGAAAAAGAGGACATCGAAGCTCAGAAGTATGACACAGGCATGATTCTGTGGTATAGTAAAATCTGAACGAGAAAGAAGAAAAGAGGTCAAACCGATATCACGGAAAAACCATAAGATGATAGATGGGAGATTACTGCAAACGAATAAGAAGTACTCCAAGTTAAAAATGAAGCAGAAAGAAAAGATTGCGGAATGGATGTTTCAGACGACCAGAGATTATTATATGAAAAAATGCACTTTTCCGAATGATAAACATTTGGAAGAAGTGGTGGATTCTGTTTATGAAAAAATCGAAGATGCAGAAATCTGGATTCCGTATGGAGAGGTCTTTAAGCATTATAGATCCAAACAATCGGATATCAACAAACGTGTCAGGAAATCTCTGAATGAAAAAGAAGAGAGCCGGATTGAGAAGGTCTGTTTTATGAATATGTGTATGATTCAGGATCATAAAGGAAATGTACTGGCTCTGGATAAAGTAAATGATAGCTATACCGGTACGACTTTCCCAGGTGGTCACGTAGAAGCAAATGAGATTTTTCAGAAATCTATGATTCGGGAAGTCTGGGAAGAAACAGGACTTACGATCGAAGCACCGAAGCTTGGAGGATTATATCATTGGCATAAGGGCGGAGTGCATTATGTCATTACCCTGTATAAAGCAGATAAGTTCACCGGAGACTTGAAAAGTTCTGAGGAAGGAAGAGTTTATTGGATTCCGCTGGAAGAGTTAAAAACAAAAGAACTTGCTACAGGTATGGAACACGTTTTAAAGATTCTGGAATCAGAGCAGGTGGATGAGTGCTATATGCATCTGGAAGCAGATGGATATGTGGGAGATTTGTATTAAAGAATTACATGAGAAATGGCTGCCTGCTCATTGGAGAAAAGACGGCCATTCTTTATAAGATACATCATTCATCTATTCTGTTTTTTGCTGTTCACTTTTAGAAGTGAAATTAATATATTTGGCACGTTGTAAAATTGAAATAACTGCATCAATGCTTTCTGGATTGGAAAAGCTCATGATAAAAGGCTCTTCTTCAAATTCCATGGATTCGAATCCAGGATTCTGATCTGGATTCTTGAGTATATGGATGGGACGTGTACTCTGATTATAAAATGCCAGTTGTGCGGAATCTGTAGTGTTTCCGATGACACCAATACCTACGTCCCCTTTTCCAAAATCTATTCTACGTTTATTTAAGTTGATCATTTTCAAAAATCTCCTTTTTCAAAAATAGCATATTTAGTAATTTTCTATTATTCCCGAAGTAGGGATATCTTTTAAAAAGTCACTGTTGGAAGTAATCGGAGAATCTATAATCTGAACGCCGCTTCGTTTCATCATTCGGAATTTGAAATCAAGAAGTTCCGGTGGAACTTTCAGTTCTGCGGCAGCCTGGAAAAAGGACATATCAGCGTTAAGCATTTCCAGGACATCTTCATCTTCCAGAAGATAATCAGCGGCAAAGCAATTCGCTTCATATTCACATTGTGACACTCCATCGAATAATTCAAAATCATGAAAACACTTGATCTGAAGGGTTTTCTGATGAAGGAGTGCGTGCCCAATCTCGTGGATCAGGATAATCTGTTGTATGATTTCCGGCAGATCGCTGTTAATGACGATGCAGGTCTTTCGACATTCCCGCATACAGAAGCCTTTACAACAGTTTGGATTAGTTCCAAGCGGAAGCTTCTTAACAATAATATGCATAGCGGCTGCAAGGCGATACGGATCACTTTCCTGATATTTTGCTTTTACTTTATTAACAGTGTCTCTTATACATTTTGAACTCATAAAAACACCTCGATATTTCATAAGATAGTTTGCTGCAAGTATAGAGTAGCAAAAGTGCTGTACGAAAATACGGACACCTATGAATCACTTTCCGTTTCAGTGTTTTTCTTTTTCCGTCCAAATGTCTTTTTAGCTTCCATCTTACAGGAAAGATATGCTTTGGTTACAGCCTGATAGAAAGCATCTTTTGCTTCTTCGTCAAGTTCGCCACCAGCGAAAAGAGCACGGTTGGCTTCGAGAATCTCATTGATGTCTCTGGCTCCTTTTTCACCAAGCTGTCCATTGACTTCATCAATATAATCCATTTTTTCAATTCCATAAGAAGGATCTGTGATCTCATCATGTTTTAAATAATCGTAAGAGACATTTAATGCATGAGCGAGTTTTCTCATAGTAGAGATTCGTGCGATGGTGCCGGAACTTTCATAAGCTGCAATCGCACGCTGGGATACGCCGACCAGTTCTGCAAGTTCTTTCTGTGTCAGATGATTCTGTTCTCGTTGAAATTTAATCTTGTCTGAAAAATTCATAGTGGGATCCTTTCCAAGTTTTTGAAATCGTAACTTCATCAACTTTATAAAAACTATTGACAGAGTTCATTATCACGTATAGAATACAAACAAATGTTCGTGAAGTTAGTAGAAATTATAATTCAAAAACTTCACAAAGTCAATATGAAGCAAAGAAGTTTTATTACGATTTTTAGACTGGTAGGTGAATGTTATGAGCAGGACAATTCTTCATTCAGATATGAATTGCTTTTACGCAAGTGTCGAGATGTTGCATCATCCGGAACTTGCCGGAAAGCCGATGGCAGTTGGGGGCGATCCGGAGGCAAGACATGGAATTGTGCTGACTGCGAATTATATTGCAAAGCGAGCCGGAGTAAAAACAGGTATGGCATTGTGGCAGGCAAGGCAGGTTTGCCCGGAAATAATTTTTGTACCGCCTCGCATGGATCTTTATTTGAGGTTTTCCAGAATGGCACAGGAGATTTACAGTGAATACACAGATCAGAGAGAATCATTTGGGATTGATGAAAGTTGGCTGGATGTAACTGCCAGTACTTCTATCAAGGGAGACGGAATGAAGATTGCAAAAGAGATCAGCAGTCGGATTAAATATGAACTGGGCGTTACCGTAAGTATTGGTGTTTCCTGGAATAAGATATTTGCAAAGCTCGGTTCTGATTATAAAAAGCCAGATGCCATCACAGAGTTTTCCAAAGACAATTACAAGGATATTGCATGGAAACTTCCAGTAGGAGATTTACTCATGGTCGGACGGAGTACTGAACGGACGATGAAGAAACTTGGTATTTGTACGATTGGAGATCTGGCAGGAGCAGAACCTTCTATATTAGAAACATATCTTGGAAAGATGGGATTGGTACTTCATACCTTTGCAAATGGATGGGATGAAACTCCAGTTTCGGTAGAAGGATATAAAGCACCAATCAAGTCTATCGGGAACAGCACAACAACGCCAAGAGATCTTGTTAGTGAATTGGATGTCAAGATTATTTTGATGGCTCTTTCAGAGAGTGTAGGAGCCAGGCTGCGTGAAAATGGTTTTCAATGCAGGATAGTAGAAATCTCGATTCGGGATAATGGTCTGTATCATTTCACGAGACAGTGCAAGCTGGACAGGGCAAGTAATCTTACAGAAGAAATTGCCAGAACTGCATTTGAGTTATTTCAGAAAAATTATAACTGGGAACATCCGATTCGTAGTCTTGGTGTTCGAGGATGTGATCTGGTATCAGAAGAGATGCCTTATCAGCTTGATTTATTTATGGATGAAACAAAAAGAGAAAAAATCAAAAAGATGGACCAGGTGGTAGATGAGATCCGTGGAAGGTTTGGCTATCTGAGTATTCAGAGAGCATTTATGTATCAGGATAAGATACTGGCACAGCTGAATGCTAAGGAACATACGGTTCATCCACAAGCATATTTTCATGGATAGGAGAGAGCAGGTGTTTTGTAATGACAGCTAAAGTGTATGTAGATGTCCTGGCGGTATTTAGCCGGGAAGGAGAATTGATCCCTACAGCGTTTGTCTGGGAAGATGGACGTAAGTATGCGATTGATAAGGTTTCAAAACCGGAGCGTTGTGCCAGTCGAAAAGCTGGTGGAACCGGATATCGTTATACCTGTCAGGTGGGCGGGAAAATCTGTCATCTGACTTATGAAGAAAATTATAAATGGTTTATGGAACGTAAATAATGGTGCCCTAAAAGGGAGCCCTGAATCAGGGCCCCCTTTGGAGAGATAGATATTCGATGAGAACATCAGCAGTCGGGGATACATCCTTTCCCGTGAGAACCGATTGTTTTCAATAGATCATACAGTTGCCGGTCAGCCAGGAATAGAAGCCATCCCACAGCGGATATTTCTGCGGAATCTGCATGAAGAGATGTTAGGACAGTGACAGACTGTGAATGGAATGAACAATACAATGATTGGTCTGGCTGCGGAAGCGGTCGGGAAGGAGGACAATTATGCAGAGAATACAGGATATGTTTATCAATATGGAAGAAGTGGCAGAGGATGCTTATAAGAATACGGAATTATTACTGAGTCAGTATACCAAGGTAATGTTCCGTATCGAGAAGAATCTTGTGGATATAGATTATGAAATGTATGCAGAAGAAGGCAAGCATCTGAAGGAAATGTTATATGATCTGGTAGATTTCGATGCGACTGCAGAGAAACGCAGAATCCAGGAAAAGCTTCTGAATAATGATATGAATCTCTGTTTGCTGGAAATCATGAGAGATTCCCTGATAGCTTTGAGGGATTATCCAAAGAATGGACAGCTGTATTATCGGCTTTTAAAATATAGATATTTTGAAGCAGGAAATACCAATGAAGATGTGATGCTGATGCTGGATGATATGCCAAGCACCACTTATTATCGAAACCGTAAGAAAGCAATCCGGTTGTATGCAACAATGCTCTGGGCATTTACACGACCGGAAAAGATACAGAATAAGATGGAGGAAATAAACTGGAAGAAAAGTGGAAGTAAAGTGGCAGTGAACTGACAGTAAACTGGCATGTGAATGGTATTACAATGAAAATAAGTGCATGTTAGAATTGATATGCTGAGAGAAATAGACCTTCGCAGACGTAATGTTTGCGGAGGTTTTTCTTTTCTCAAATTATAAGGCGTCAGGCTGTGCCCGAAAGGGCATGGCCTTTTTTTATACCCAAAAACAGGTTGCGGATTTGAAAAAGCTTCCTTTTTAACAGGTAGACGCTGGAAAGGAAGAGCATATCAAGATGCAGGGAAGAGGCAGGCATTATGCCAGATATCCATGATTTTCGATTTGTCACAAATCGACAAAAACGACAAATCGGAGGAACAATCATGGAAGAAAGAAAATACACATTTTACGACAGATATCAGAAGGTGAAATACGCTAATATTACAGCAGAGGAGTTGGAAGTTCTTAATATTTCTTATAATAAGGAACATTATATGTTCGATCAGCAGCATCAGAGAAATAATACAGTATTATTTTGTAGATTAGAATCAGAAAACAGTTGTGCGACAGACTTTATCGCAGATGATGGACGTGACATTGCATCAGATATCACAACAGAGATCTTCTTCAAAGAACTCTTCAGTGATCTGACAGAGAAAGAAAAGAAAATCGTGAGCGATTATTTTATTATGGGAAAACAAGTTAAGGAAACAGCAACGGAACTGGGCATCAGCACACGTCAGGTGAGTAGAGACAAGAACAGTGCTTTGGCAAAAATGTTAAAGAGAATGAAAGCAGCTGGATATGAATCATATGCTGAGGCGGCAGGTGCATTTCTGCAGGAAAGCGATTATATTCCAACACAGATGGAGACGCAGAATTCTATTATGAAGAAAAGAACTGGGGAAGTGAGATTGCCATCAGATCATAAGATGAAAAAATAAACGTAATTGAAAACCAATCATCAAAGTAGGGCACTGGAGAAAAAACCAATGCCCTACTTTAATTTCAGTATATCATTCGGTGTGCAATCCAGAAATTCACAGAGTTTTGCAAGTATTGTGAAGTCAATCCTGGTTACTTTATTTTTGCAGTAGTTGTTAAGCTGTGTGCGCTGTAAATTACAGGCTTCACAAAGCTTGTTTTTGCTGATATTCTTTTCTTTAAGTAGATTTTCCAAATCCATATATACAATCATAACGGCACCTCGTCTTTTCTTAAAATTATAAATACAACTGTATTGAAAAATAAGCTGTGCTGTCATACACTTGTATTATAATACAGGGGTATAAAGGAGCGAGAAGATGAGAAAAAGGTGGTTTATCAGTCTGATAATCGGTATAATAATTACAGGTGGTTGTCTGGGATATCTCCAGTTTGGAAGAGATATGGATGTGTATGGTTCCCATGCAATGACAGCGGACAATTACCATGAGGAGCGTTTGACGGTAGTGGTAAATAAACTGTATGTAGAGGATCAGAAAGTATGTGCAGAAGAAATCGTGAGACGTTGCAAGGAAAATTCATTTAAAAGTGTGCGGTTCAGCTACGATCAGTCGATTCCGAATGCGTTATATGTGACGGTATATTCATCAAAGCGACAGGCAGAAAAAGGAATACAGATGTTTTCGTTTTCTTACTTGCCGGAGGATGGCGATGGAACGTATAATATTGTTAATGATTCGGATAAATTTATGTTGAAGCTGGAGAAATAACACAGCTGATGATACAGCTTAGAAGAGCAGGAGTGAAAGAATGGTAGAAGATACTATGTTTTCCGGGGAATCGAAAAATATTGAGTACAAGGTATCCTTACCTGATAAAAGTGAAAAGTACATGAAGACAATCGTAGCTTTTGCCAATACACAAGGTGGCAAGCTGATTGTTGGAGTAGATGATAAAACACACCAGATTGTTGGTGTGGAAAATGATGTGTTGTTTCAGATGATGGACGGAATTGCCAATGCAGTTTCTGATTCCTGTGTGCCACAGATTATTCCTGATATTGAGCCACAGACAGTAGACGGGAAAACGGTCATTGTTGTATCAGTAGAAGCTGGAAAGAACAGACCGTATAAGCTCTTTATTTTATCTGGCAAACTCGACTTAAAAAATCATATTCTACCTTCGAGGGGTGTGTTTTTTCTCTAAAATAGAGTACAATCAATATAAGAAAGGAGGTAGCTAAATGGACCTTGTTAAAATTGGAAAATATATTGCAAGTAAACGAAAGTCCCTGGGGATGACACAAAAGCAACTGGCAGAAAAATTAGGGATGAGTGATAAGTCGGTTTCCAAATGGGAGCGAGGCGTTTGCCTTCCGGATGTATCTGTTTATAAAGAACTTTGTTCAATTCTTGGTATTAGCCTCAATGAGTTTCTGGCTGGAGAAGATATAGCCCAAGAGAATATAATTCAGAAGTCAGAAACAAATATTATTGAAGTAATCAGAGACAATATAAATAAACAGAAATGTCTGAAGGTTATGAAATGTATATTAGTATTTATTTTTATTTGCGTGGTATCAGTAATCGGATTTACCATATACCGTTTGAAAAAACCACAGAATTACATTTCGCCTGTTGCAAAAGACAGTATAGAAATGCAGACAGCTGAACTGCTTGCTGGATCGGATGGAGCATTCGTATATAAGTTTATCACAACGGATAAATATAAAAAACTCAAATTACATATTTATCGATACGAATCAGGAAAATTGAGTGATCAGGATAAAGTAGAAATGGGATTTGAAGATAGTAGTTCGCCAAAAAGTGGTGAAATTGTAATGGTGCCTGATTTCGATAATTATGTAATTAAATTAATTATTTCCGGAGATGGAAATAAGTTGTCAACTGAAATTCCTATTTTAGAAAATGTAGAAGATAGAGAATACTATGGCAGAGTGGCAACTGAAATAAAAAATGTCGTAGACGTTAAATACAATGAGCAACAGCCACTAATTGCTTTTGTTTATGATAACGACGAAATGAGAGTTCCAGCTTTAGATGATTTTATAAATAGCCAAATAGATTTTCTTTCAAAAAATGATTATGTGTATTATGTGGCATTTGAGTTTTGTAAGTAATAGACACGTACGTACGGAGAAATAATGACAATAATGGTGCTGCCATGGATAATGTGGATCAATCATTATTTTACGATGGATGAATCAATTAAAAACACAAAGAGAACTCGATTTTGAGTTCTCTTTGTGCGTATATAATGTTATAATTCTACTATGATTTTAAAGATACAAACACATACAAAAGTAGAAAGAAGTATGTTTATGACATTTGGTGATAAAATTAGGGAGTTGTGAAAAGAGAAAAAAATGACTCAACAAAAGCTGTGTGCTTGGGTAATGATGAGCCAAGTGAATATTCTGGTGCTAAACAGGCAAGGAAGATTCTTGAACAGGCAGCTGCTTTATTTGCCAGTGGAACTATGAACAATGAGGACAAAACTACTTTCATGGATGAGATGACGAGACTTTATCTGGCATCTAAAAAGAACAGAAGAAAATGGTAAGAAAAAATGAACTGTTTTGTTTTCTTGCTTGCTAGAAAAGAAGGATAGAACGTATAATAGTGTTAATGATCCAGAGAGGTTTACTCTGGAAATAGAATTATTCGCACCAATGGTGCGAGTATAGATTAGGAGTGAAAGAATGGTAGAAGATACTATGTTTTCCGGGGAATCGAAAAATATTGAGTACAAGGTATCCTTACCTGATAAAAGTGAAAAGTACATGAAGACAATCGTAGCTTTTGCCAATACACAAGGTGGCAAGCTGATTGTTGGAGTAGATGATAAAACACACCAGATTGTTGGTGTGAAAAATGATGTGTTGTTTCAGCTGATGGATGGAATTGCCAATGCAGTTTCTGATTCCTGTGTGCCACAGATCATTCCTGATATTGAGCCGCAGACGGTAAACGGGAAACCAGTTATTGTTGTATCAGTAGAAGCAGGAAAGAATAGACCATATTATCTGAAATCAAAGGGAAAAGATAATGGTACTTATATCCGTGTTGCAGGTACATCAAGGCAGGCATTTCCAGAGAAAATAAAAGAACTGGAGATGGAAGGAGCCAGAATCTCCTGGGATGAACTTACCTGTGTAGGATATCCAGTTTCAGAAGAAGCTACAGAGAAACTTTGCCAGGATATTGAAAAGTTCCGGAAAAAAGCAGGAATGTCAGAGCATTCTGTGAAGAAAGAGCAGCTGATCAACTGGAAAATCTTAAAGCAGAGCGAGGGACAGCTTCTGACAACGAATGCCTATGCGTTGCTGACATCAGATTATTTTCCATTTTCTAAAACACAATGTGCAGTATTCAAGGGAACAGATCGTGCAGTGTTTCTGGATAAGAGAGAGTTTACAGGACCGATTTATACACAAATCGAAGAAGCAGTAGATTTTGTATTAAGAAATATTCGACTCGGAGCAACGATTGATGGATTGGTGCGAAAAGAGAAATATGAGTTACCGCCGGAGGCAATCAGGGAAATGATCATCAATGCCCATTGTCACCGTAATCTGCTGGATGAATCCTGTATTCAGGTCGCAATTTATGATGACAGGCTGGAAGTGACTTCTCCGGGGGGATTGTATAATGGCTTGACTTATGAAGAAGTCATGAATGGTCATTCTAAGATCCGAAATAAAGGCATTGCCAACATATTCAGTCAGATGGGACTCGTAGAAGCATGGGGAAGCGGAATTAAAAGAATCCTTAATGCAGCAGAGGAGTATGGACTTCCGAAGCCGAAATTTCAGGAATTTGATAATATGTTTCGGGTAGAGTTGTTCCGTAGTTCATTTCCGATGACAAATGGAAAAGAAAACATCGGAGAAGCATCGGAGAAACATCGGAGAAGCATCGGAGAAGCATCGGAGGTAGTGTGGAGAACAGACCTCAACGATACACAGCAAAAGATTATAAAGTTACTTTCAGAAGATCATCAATTATCAGCAGTTAAGTTAGCTGAAAAAATTGGGGTTGCCAGTCGAAATATTGAGAACAATATTAAGAAGTTAAAAGAGTATGGTATTCTTATAAGACATGGATCTCCAAAGAATGGTTACTGGGAGATTGTAGATAAAGATCTACAGGAGTGAGAAGTAAATTAGTCCAAGATAGCTCAAGATTAGTCCAAGAGAATATATATAAATAACAAAAATAGATTGACATTTTGTAGTAATCAGTAGTAAACTGTACTTGTGGAAGGGAAGTGATATGTTTGGCTAGAAAAACACCAAAAGATGGCAAAGAAGAAAACATACGAGTACGGGTGACTCCAGAACAAAAACAGAGACTTGTTGAGTATGCAGAAAGACACTATCAGAGCATGAGTGGTGTTGTATGTCAGGCATTGGATCTCCTGTACGCAAGAGAAGAACAACAAAGTAATAAAGAGTAAAATGGAGTTATTTTGGAGTTTATTTCTTCATAAGCGGTGCGAAAAACACAAAATTAGAACACACGTTCGAAATATAAGCCTCTAATAACAGCCTTTGCGTGTCATGAAACGCAGTCCGCAAAGGAGTTTGAATAATGAGCAAAATCCCAGAAATCCTTTATTTACAAGGGCTTCCGGGATTTTATTTTTGCCCGTGATGCTACGGTGATGTTAATGGGGAGAAAGTGTCTTATTTTTGGGGATTTTTTGTTATTATATGATACTGTACGTTTCATACGTTTTTATCTTCTGCATTATCATTTGTGGCTCTTACTTCATTGAGAGCGTCAGCAAGCTTCCTGTCTTTTCCTGGATACAAATGAGCATAAACTTTCCAGGTTGTTTCCGGTGATTCATGTCCAAGCCGGTCCGAAATCTCTTTGATAGAAAACTTCATGTCAATCAGCATACTTGCGTGGGAATGGCGAAGATCATGGATCCTGATCTCCGGAAGACCAGATCTGGCAGTTGCACGTTTAAATTCTGACCGCATACCGGATTTCTGAAAATAGAAGATACGCTCATCTGGTTCTATAGCCATGCTGGCAACATAATCCTGAAGCTCTTTATACAGAGATTGCGGAATGTTCACGACACGTTTGCTCTTTTCGGTTTTGGGTGTCTGGAAGTATTGCTCGCCTTTTATAACCACAAAGTTCTTGTTAATTGATATGGAGCAGTCCGGCAGGATATCCGCCGGAGTAATAGCCAGAACTTCTGCAGATCGGAGTCCTCCATAGAACATGAGGCTGAACGCCATCCGGTACGCACTTTTCTTTTCAAAGGTAAGGAAGTAGTCAAATTGCTCTCTGGTCCAGATGTTCATTTCATCTGCACTGCTTTTCCCGATCGCACCAGCTGCAAGGCATGGATTGCTCCGGAGCTTATAGTATTTGACAGCATAATTCATGATAGCAGACATCTGGTTATTGATGGTCTTCAGATACGTCTGAGAATAAGGATTTCCCTTATCGTCCCTGTAATTAATCATGGCATCTTGCCACCGATGGATCACGATCGGAGTAATGTCACCGATCTTCATATCTTTAAAGAATGGCAGCAGTTTCATGTCTATCAGATACTGCTTGTTTTCCAAAGTGGTCAGTTTCAGCCGGGAGCTGCAGTCTGACATATAATTCTTGATCAGAGCAGAAAACAGGATATCTGGATCCTTGGCTCCCTGCGCCAGAAAGTCACGTTCCCATTCTATAGCCTCTTTTTTGGTAGAAAACCCCCTTTTGCATTTGTGCTGACGCTTGCCAAGCCAATCATCATAGTAGAAGTTGGCGTACCATTTTGTCTTTCCATCTTTGGTAAAATACTTATAAGCCGGCATCTGAATCCTCCATTACTAAACAAATGTAATCAACAAATGTTTGACAAAAATGTTGAATATAGATATAATGTACTTAACAAGAGAACCGTTGGTCAGTGCACACCTGACCGCCGGATAGAGTAGTAACTAAAAAATAGCGCCTTACTTTACCAGAGCAGGGGCGCTATTTTTTATGCATTAAATTGATAACAAGAGTTACAACTGCACAAAGCATAATTACAAAAGTAAATAAATCACCATATGTAACCATCAGCACCAGCCTCCTTTCACCAAAGTGTCCGGCGGCTGACATAACACCCCAACGGTTCCCCAGTTAAATATACTATTCTGTTTTTTCTTCTTCCATCTTCTCCATCATTCCCAAAAAGATACGTTTTCCCTTCTTGGATAACTGACGGTACCGCAGGATGATATCCTGTTCGTCTTCTGAAGCAATGGCACAGCTGTATTCAGAATTACCCACAAGGTAATCCATAGAGGTGTCGAGGGCTTTTGACAGGCTTGCAGTGGCATCTATTCCAGGAACAGTCTTTCCGGCCAGAATGTCACAGCAGGTTTCCTCTGTCAGTGTTGATTTTTTGATCAGGTCCGGAAGGCTCATCTGCAACTGAGCCAAACGGGCTTTTATTCTTGTCTGCACTGCGGAAACTTCTTTCGGATCCGCGACAGCATATCTTGAAGTAGTCCGGCCAAGAATGTAATCTGCTGGCACACCGAAGCATGCAGCACTGCGATTAACAAATTCTGTTGATGGGAAAGAGTAGCCTCTTTCGACATTCGATACTACTTGAGCAGAAAAACCTATTGCTTTTCCAAACTCGGATTGTCGCAGATCAGCCTCAGCCCGCAATTCTTTTATTCGTTCACCAATTGTCATAAATATTCCCCATCTTATCAATAAACTATTACACGATAGAGAGACCTTATCTACGCTTCTTTTTAAATTGTATTATATTGATTATGCCAAGAAGAATACAAAAGCCACCAATACACCATAAGATCGGACCGCCGCCAGTTACTTCATTGACAAAGCTACCTACAGATATTGTAGCAACGCCAATGATTATTAAAATGGATCCAATAAATAGGAAGGCTCCTGGAGAAACAACAGAAGAATTTTGTTTTGAACTTTTTCCAGAAGAAGGATGGTTTTTATTAGAAACATGTTGTGTATATGAAACACCTGTGCCAGGAACGGAAATCCTGGTATTGACACCGGATTTGGAATTAACAGAAACGCCGCCATGTTTTCCGCCAACACTGACTCCTACGCTTTTCTTTCCTACATTAAGTTTTACACCAGGAGCGACTTTGATGCTTTTTCTAACTCGTAGACCCATATATTACCTTCCTTTCCTGCTTCGGTACCACTCGAAGCTTATTATTTTGCTTTCTTAAGAGGTTCGGCAGTATCTTCTTCCTGTCGTTTTAAACATTTTATGTACCCCTTCAATTCACCTCGAAATTCCAACTGCGCATCATGCGGAAGTGATCTAAATAAAGAAAGAACTTCCGATTCAAATTCAGAGCAGCGGTATTCTTGTTCTATTCCTGTAAGTAAAAATTCACAGGATGTATTTAGCAAATATGCTATTTTTAGAAGCTTATCCGCGGAGGGAGGGCTACTATCCCATCTACGGATAGTTCCATTACCAAAACCTGCCTGTTCTTCCAAAAGCTTTAAATTCAAGTCTTTTTCTTTTGAAAGATTCTTGATTCGAGAAACCAAAGACATAATGATAAAAAACCTCCAATTTAGCAAATATGCGAAAAAAGTATTGACAACTAGCAAATATGCTATTATTATTAAAAATGTAATAAACAAATGTTTAATGCAAAACAAAAAAAGAGAGAGTTACATCGATGATAAATCGGAGAGCAATGCTTTATTGTTTTCTTCAATCATGGCCGCCACAGCAATGATAAGAGCCTCAGCAGATGCTTCCGACATAACAGTGTTTCCGGCAGGAATACCGTTTCTTAATAATTCAGAAAGAATCCGGCGGTTTTCGTCACCATAACGTTTAAGCCCAATTCTTCTGAGATTATCAATCCAATTATCCATGATAACTCCTTTCTGATTATTTTAATGCAATCGCAAACAAATGTAAACAACAAATGTAATAAACATTTGTTGAAAACGGAGGTGATATTTTGAAGCGAAAACTGTCTCCATGGTGCAAAGAAGTAAAGAAAACCCTAATTGACAGAGATATGTCTGTCACGGAATTATGCGGTGAAGTTGGGATGTGCAGGAACTATGTGACAACCACCATAAATGGAAGAATGTATGCACCTGCACTTGCTGAAAAAATCAGCAAGGCTCTGGATATCGATACAGAGTACACAATTTAATTATCATAACTTGATTATACAGCTTATAGAAGGAGAGAAAAATGTCGAAATTTGCTACGAAAGCAGCGGCTAATATGTTTTGCCAGGCACGATATGAGGCGGCAAAGTCAAATGAGCGTCTGAGCAGCAGAGAAGGTGCTGCGGAAGAAATAGGAATTGATCGTACAAGGCTAGCCAGAATCGAACTTGGGAGCACAATACCATATCAGGAAGAGGTCCTTTTGATGGCTGACTGCTATAAGGCACCAGAATTGAAAGGAAATTATTGCCGCGAGATGTGCCCGCTTGGAAAGAACATGCCGAAGATCGAGAATGCAGGACTGGATAGAATCAGTCTGAGAATGCTTTCTTCTTTTAAGAAGATAAACGAGGCAAAGGAATCACTTCTTGATATTACGGCAGACGGAATTATCTCAGAAGAGGAAAAACCGGAACTGAAAAAAATCATTCAGACATTAGATGAAGTAAATGGGATCACACAAAATCTGAAAAATTGGATTGAGAGAAATCTAGAATGAGGTGCTTGGTATGGAAAATGCAAACGGTGTAATCAAAAAGCTTACATCTGCGGAACGTTCTTACTATACAGCCGCTGAGGTCAGAGAAATGATGGGTGTGAGCAGGGATACGGCATATCGCATGATACGCTCTCTTAGATCGGACCTGATAGCTGATGGACAGCTTGCCAAGGGATATCCGTCAGGGAAAATCCCCAAAAAGGCATTTAACAAATTATACATGATTGAATGAAAGGAGTGGATACGATGGCTTTTTATAGAATCTGCCCGGATTGCGGAGCGTATCTGGATCCGGGAGAACAGTGCAGTTGCCATGAAGAATGTCTGATCGAAATGGAAAGAAAAGAAAAAGCAACTGCATTTGTTGAAAAGATGATGAAAGAAGAAAAAAATGGCCAGCTTCGCCTGGCAGTATAGGAGGGAAAGATGCTGACAGCAAAAGATCTTGAAAAATATCATCAGGCCGCAGAGCGGATCCTGAATGCAATGGACAACAGCCCAGTGCCGATCAGCTGGCACGAAATGGACAGAATGGCATTGCAGAGCGTTATTGCAAAGGAATTGATTCTCATTGACAAGGAGGCAAGGAAATGAATGTATGCAAGGTGCCAGATATGTGCAAAGACATGGAATATAAGTATATCACAGAAGATTCCAAAACAAGGGTATATCTGTCCGTGGTGCGAAAATTCAATGAGGCAGAATATGAGAAATACTACATCCGCAAAAAGAAAGAGAAAGTGAGAAAGAGAATCCTTTTTATTGCAAGAGCTTTGAAGTATGCACTTCCAGTCCTGGCAAGCACGATTCTTTACAATATGCTTTCAAATAAGCTTTATCTCGAAAGAGGAAGCCATGAAATTGGCTCAGAAATAGTTTTTGTTGGAATATTCGGCATCGCACTGTTTGGGTTTCTGAATTGGTTTATAGGAGGTGATGAACATTAAAAAGGTCTTGGATAATAAGGGGAAAGCGGAGTGTAGACGGCACCCACGATCCTATCCAAGACCAGTCAGAACTTTTAAAAACAGGTTATCGACCCTTTGTTTTTAAAGTCATCGTCATTTTATCACAAAAATAGGAGGTTATCAAGTAGATGAAAGAGGTTTTAGGAAGCTTGCCGGAAGTTATCACGGCATACAAAAATTACAATCTGCTGGTTCCTACAGCAACGGACGTGCAGCTCAATCCATTCTACAAATTCCATGTAGAAGAGGTTCCAGTCGATCTGGGTGAGAACAGCGGAGATATTTTCAAGGTTGGTTCAGTTAAGACAGGTAAGCAGGATGAGAAAGGAAAAGACATCTGGGAAGATGTGTTTTCTTTATCTAAGCCTTTGCTCAACAAAATGGCTATGGCAGCCGGTATCCAGTTCAATCCAAAGGAAACATATGGCGAGCGTATCGACCGGGTCACATACCGGGCGCAGGCACAGGGGGCCATGCGGAAAGCCGATGGAACAGCCAGAACCGAAACAGATCAGAAAGTAATCTGCCTCGAGGACGAGGAAGATAAATACCGCATTGAGTTTTCCGACAAAGCTGCCAAAGGTATTGTTGACGAAAAACAGGCAAAGGCAGCTGCTGAGATTTATGCAGGCCAGTGGGTGGAATCAAAGAATAAATGGGGAAAGAAATGCCAGGCATTTGTGATTGCCAAAGAGGATCGGGAACGATATATTGAACGTTCCATTATGGTAAACATGGCACTTCTGAAAAAGACCTGGGCTGAAAAAGCAATGACTGGAGCAAAGCTTCGTGTCATTAGAGCATTGCTTGGCGTAAAGGGGACATATACAAGAGCAGAACTCCAGAGAAATTTTGCTATTCCTACGGTTATCTTTTCACCGGATTTCTCGGATCCGCAGGTCAGACAGGCAATGCTGACACAGGGAATGAATTCTGTAAACAATATGTTCGGAACGCCGCAGATCGGCATCAAAAGAGTTGATTTCGATACGGAGAACAATACATTTGATCCTGCCGATCTGGATAATCCGGCGTACGCTTCGGATACAGAAACTGAAGATGATTATCCACCGATGCAGGAGCCGGACGTTGTTCCTGAGCCGGAGCCAGAATCAGAACCCGAACCAGACCGATCAATGGATTTCCAGTGTTCCAGATGCGGTGAGGTCATAAATGAAAGAGTTTATGAATATTCAATCAATAAATTCGGAGAGCCACTTTGCATTAAATGTCAGAGAGGAGGCGGACGCAGATGAAAATATTACATACAGCTGATTGGCATATTGGCCAGTTCAAAGGTCCTGTGGTGGACGGAGTGAATCTCCGTTCACAGGATACAGTGAAATGTCTTGAGTATATGGTTGATGTAGCTATTAAAGAACGACCGGACATTGTTTGCATTTCCGGTGATATCTTCCACCAGGAGCAGATCGGTCCGGTACGATATTCGGATGAAATGATTCATGCGACCAATATCATCACATCATTGGCGCATTTCGCAGGCTATGTGATCGTAATGAGAGGAACACCGAACCATGATGGAAGCGGACAGTTCCGAGTACTGAAAAGAATGCTGCTGAACGTCAATAACGTATGTGTTGTGACGGAACCGTTTGTTATCAAAACGAAATATGCAGACATTGCTTGCATACCTGGATTTGACAAACAGGAGTTCAGAGCAAAATTCCCTGGCTTATCTGCAGATGAAGAAAATCTGGCATGGACGAAATATATTTCAGATATGGTTTTTGCACTGAGAGCAGAGTGTGAAAAGACACCGATTCTCATGGCACATTATACGGTTCCTGGTTGCAACATGGAATCAGGGCAGACCTCTTTCTTTACGAATTTTGAGCCGGTAATACCGAGAGAAACACTACTTGCTGCAAAATACGAAGCTGTTCTTCTTGGGCATATTCACCGACCACAGATGCTTGATGGCCTGCATAACGCATTCTATTCCGGAGCAATCAACGCCATGAATTTCAACGATGAAGGACAGGAACGAGGGTTCTGGGTTCACGAATTTAACGAGAATGGCGTGCTGGTAAAAGGGCACAGATATACTACGCCATACAGACAGTTCCAGACAAGTATATAAAGCAGTGCATGAGAGAGAAAACAAGTGCAAGGAATTACACAAAGAGATGAATATGAATGTAGGTCCAACCAGACTGGTCCAGCCGGATTTTTACCTGTTGGTCGATGTGGATGACCTGCAGAAACAGGTGAATACCTTGGAAAATGAAGTTCATCACATGAAAAGAGCAGAAGCAAGGGGGAAATGGCGTTATGGAAGAAAAAATCATTAAGATTATGCAACTGCAGACGCCGTAATTATTTCTATGGTCCTGCGCAACTTGGCAGATGGTATCGAGAAGAATAATCCAGGAGCAAAAGAACTTCGCATGTGGGCAGAAAACAACACCACAAAACCTGAATTGCAAGAAACAATTAAGGTTAAGAAACCCAATATGAGGTAGAAAATGACAAGAACTGAAACAACCAAATTCCTCGGAAAATTACTTACAGATACTCGCCTCGGAGGGGTTGGCTCACACTGGGCCAGCGAGGTAAGTATTAATCCATGGACACCCAACTGGAAAAGAGGTGATATTAGATGAATTGTGGTCGTTTCGAACCAATTTTTTTGGATGAATCAAAGTTACATCCTTGTGAAGTGTGTCATGGAACTGCGCATTTTGTAATTAAATCAGACGGTTATTTTGCAGTACAGTGTGAGAGCTGTGGATCCTTTTTTGGAGAAGCAGAAGTGCCGGACGATAAAACGATTGGCGAAAGAATAGAACATATCGCAAAAGTGTGGAATCGAGGATTCCTTTATGCTTTAGCAACGAATCTTAAGGAGAATTAAAGATGGCAATATTCCATAAAACATTGCAGTATCATGAAGATACAACAGAGAAAAGAGATATTTCGCAGGAAGATATAGAATTTCTGAAGAAATTACAGCTTGAAATGAATACTCAGGATACCACCGGAACAGCGGATCCTCGCTTCTGGGTTATTAAAGGTAGCGAGAGAGTGGTCGACAATGAAGACCCAGATGAACTTGTCTTGCAAGTGGATGGAAGTACCGTTACAAGCACAACGGAAGAGACAGTGAAGTATCTCAATGATAACATCTTGCCAGACTGCAATATCGATAGAGAAAACTGCAAAATTGAAACAGGGTATGCATGGGATTTCAAGCTGACGTACACGGAAGATGGAGAAGAAGAGTATGAGGATTTGTCAACGCAGGAAGTGAATGAATTTCTTGCCAACAATGGACATGATGATACCATGATAATTGGTATTTCGATCAGACCATTTATGTACCCAAACACGATGTTTCTTACAGAGAAAGAGGCCAGGGAACATCTTGAGAGAAATTATTATCATTATTCTCAAGATGCACATACATACTGCATGTGCGCTTGGAGATCTCCGGAAGTAGAAAAATTGTGGAAAATATTACGGGAAACAAAATGGGATTGCAAAGACAAAGAGCTTGAAAGTCATGAAGAAAAGTACATTCTGCATTATTGTATTTCTCTCATGCAGGAGTTGGTCGGATATTTCGAGGAATGGTACAGATGGGTACATGGAGAAAACGCAATAGAAGAGCTGAGTGAAGAAGAAAGGTTCTGCTATAACATATCATATTTCCATATCGTTCAGGAATTGTTCTTGTTCAGGACATATCATTCCGGAGGGACATCAACGATGGCAAAATGCAGACAGCTTGGCGTTGATAGTGGAGATAACATTGAATTTAAGTTCAGCGAGGGGGAAGAGGATGACAGGTAAAGAATATCAGAAATTGGCCATGAGGACAAATGACCACAAAAATTCTGACAGGATAATTAAAAAGATTAATAATAGCCAGCTTGTAAATAGTGACGAGCTGATTATACCGGATATTGGGGGCGTGCTGAATGGATGTCTGGGGCTCGCTGGAGAATCCGGAGAAGTGTTAGATTTAATAAAAAAATGGGTATTTCATGAAAATGAGTTACATGTTGAACACTTGAAAAAAGAGCTTGGAGATGTGATGTGGTATGTTGCTATGATATGCGAATCCATGGAGTTGGATATAGATGAGATATTCCAGATGAATATAAATAAGTTGAAGGCAAGATATCCAGAAGGTTTCAATCCAGACAAAGCGAATCATAGAAGAGAGGATGACATTTAAAGAAATAACTAAAGTAAGGAGAAGGACTGTTGGAATTATGTTAAAAAAATATGCGCTGAAAATGGGAGTAAAACCTTGCCCTTTCTGCGGAAGATATCCGACAATAGAAGGATTTTCAGATAATCCAGGAATGTATGCAATCAGCTGCGGGGGAATCGAGAGTAATAAACAAAGAATTGGAGACCTTACAACAGAGTGTGATCTCACATCATTTGCTGGAAAAAACATAGCGAGCGTAATAGAGGATTGGAACAAATATTGTGAAGAAACAGAGAGGTGAACGACTTTGAGAAGTTTGGAAAAAATATTGGAGAATCAGTGTATTTGGAACCATCAGGTGAGATTTCCGGCACATACGGCAATGATCAAATTGCCAGATTGCGGAACCAGTAGTGTCATTTGGGATTGCATGAATGGCTACGAACATGTATCGGTTTCGCCGAAAAAGAGATGTAATATCCCAACCTGGAATGATATGTGCGTATTAAAAGACATTTTCTTTGGTGAGGAAGAGGAAGTGTATCAGATTCACCCAAAGAAGAGCCAATATGTAAATTGTGTTGAAAACTGCCTGCATTTATGGAAACCAATAGGGCATGAAATTGATGAATTAGTAAAGAAAGAAGGTGAATAAATGAGAAGTGTATTATTTTATATTGCAGGAGCTGCTACAGTAGGAGCGCTTTTTACATTATGGTGCGCGGTAGCAGTACAAAGAGTGAGAAAAGAAAGTGAAGCATCCAAGTACGGAGAGCTTTGTGCGAGGATTCAGAAACAGATCGATGAAACAAGAATGAGGATATCTTCTGTGAAAATGCAGCTTCATATAGCAGATTATGCTCTGGATCAGGCGTTGCTTCAGTGGAAGTACGAGTATCTGATGAAACAGGAACAATGGCTTATCGAACTAATGTGTGGAAAAAGAGAAGAAAAGCAGGAGGAAAAGCAGGAGGAAAAGCAATGAAATGTAGTATTAGCACATATTATAAAATTTTAGATGCGGAGCTGTATGACTTTGATGATGGTTATATGCAGCTGAATATTGACATCAATGCAAAAAGCATCGATATCGAAGGCTATGTAAGCAAGCAGAAAAAGAGTGTTGCGGAGATGTGTAATGTGCCGGAAGAGAATGTGATTCCAATATCTCGGTTGGAGTATGAGGCGTACACGGACGAGTGAAGAAAGGAAATTCATATGTACAGCAAATGCCAGAAGTGTGGAAAGAAACTGACGGATCCGGAAAGCATCAAAAGGGGATATGGTCTGGAATGCTGGAATAGCCTAACTGCACATTATTACCGGAGCCCTGTTGACTGGGAAAACTACAGAGTACCTGGACAAATGACGATTGAAGACTTTCTAGGAGGTCTAAAAGATGGAGAAAAAGATATGTCCTGAATGCGGGAAAGAGTATAGTTCTCACCCGGCATTATCAAGAAAAGATAACAAAACAATGATATGTCCTAAATGCGGGATGATGGAAGCACTTGATACAGTGAGAGATTTCTACGCTCCGGGAATGACAGATCAGCAATGGAAGCAATATAAAGAGGAGTACATGCTTAAATATATAAAGGAGAATTGATATGGATAAAAGTTTATATAATGCAAGCGGATGTAAGGACAGAACAGCACATGATGCGATCTGTGCAGCGGATAGAACCCGAACATTAGTGTACAGGGCAAGCAGGACAAAAAAGGATGAGGAAGCAGAACTGTTTGTGAAGATGGTAAAAAGACTTGCAAAAGGATTTGGGTTCAAACTCTGTGACAGAATCAAATTCGAGGATCCGGAAACAGGAAAGAAATATTTGTGAGGTATGGCATGGATACAGAGAAAAAAGTACAATTCGTAGCACTGACAAAAGAGGAAATTGATGCAATGATTCAGCAGGCTGCTCTTGCCGGAGCACAGGTTGCGTCTGATGCAATGATGGTAGGGCAGAGAAAAAGCGAGAAGGAGAAGATTGATCGTCGTTTGCATAATACTGATTTACTCCTTAGAAATTACAGAACTTTAAAGGCGAGCTACGAAAATGCCGTCTACAAGTCCAAGGAAGGGGAGGTTACAGAGGTGCTGGAAGACATCATGACCATGAAAGATGATAAGGTCATAGTGGAGAGCATCAAAACTTCGGCCAAAAGAACCGCTAGAAAAACGATTTTCTGCACTAAATTCAAAAGCTGGACTTGTTGACTCACATGCACATGAGTATGGATATTACCCGGAAGAATGGCTGCCAGAAGCCGGAACTTTAGAGTCAGCAAAATCTTATCGAAAGAGGATATTCCCTCTATTGAAAAAAGTTGCAAACATGATACAGTCATTATATAGCAAGTATTTGGAGTTAAAAGACAGAAATCGAAAGCTATCCGATCGAAATATGGATCTTGAAAATCGTGTAGAACGGTTGCGAGAGGAAGTATCTGTTATAAAGAAAGAGAATGTAGCTTTGTTGAATGTGGCATGGTTTTTAATTTAGATGGTACCGTTACCGCACTTCATAAAAAAGATAAGGAAGTGGAAGAGCGATTAAATTCTACCACAAAAAAACTTAAAGAACAGATAGGTCCTTTGGTTGAGTATATTCAAAATGATATTTTTAATAAAGAACGTATATTATCGCAAGAATTGGTGGTTGATTCGAAAAATAATATTCTTGCCTTATGTGATCTTTCTACAGAAAAAGCAATATTAGAAATAAAAACCAATTCTGCTGATTCGTTGGCGTATAAAGAACAGTTTTTTTATGAAGCTAGAGGAAGAAAAATCTATCATTTGAAGATGGAGTGGATAAAAGACTGGAATACAAATTTACTTAAAAAAGTTATTTTTCATATAGCATATGTTGATGCATACATAGGTACACCAGGGGCGTTAAATTGGTTTGAAGGGAAAAGAGAAGAAAACAAATCGCAAAAAATTAGCGAAATTCAAAAATATTTGTCTACGTCGAAAGTGTCTTTAGCAGCTTTCACTAATATTAGCTCTCCTATTGTATTACATTGTAAAAAATGTGAACATGAATGGACAATTAGGTACTCCACATTAATGAAAAAAATACCGGAATGTCCTAAATGTAATGCGAAGCGGTCAAGAGGGAAAAAAATCTCCATATCGGATGAAGATAGAAAAAAACTTCGTGCAGATAAATATTATGAAAAAATACTAAGAAAGAGCAATCATACAATAGTTGCAAGTAATTATACAGGATCAAAAGATGATGCAGACGCAATATGTGTTAATTGCGGTTATAAATGGACAACACGTGCAGATCATTTAGCAGATAGATGTTGGTGTCCTAAATGCAAAAGAAAAATAGCCCATTCACAAAGGTAGAAAGAAATTTTTGGGTAATGAGATGAAAATGTAAATGATTAGATTAAGAATAAAAAATAAGTTTTGACTTGTGTCTTTTTGCTACTGACAATAAAATGACAATACAATTAAATGAAAGCATAGCAAATTCATACAAAGCAGTTCAAAAACGAACTGTTCCAAAACGGAAATGACGGGGGAACACCACAAAGCAAATAGAACTTTGCGAGTTTGAATAATATCCATATCCCCAGAAAACTTTGAATTACAAGGTTTTCTGGGGATTTTTTCTTTTCGATGGCTACAAATTGTCTACTATTCGGGATGGTAGTAAGTCCCTCAAAGATTGAGGGATTCAGGGAATTTGAAGTGGACTTGTCCGCTTTGTTTGTGTATTTATAATTATATGACAACAAATTGGCATTGATGCGAAAATAGACGGAGAGTATAATAAAGTGAAAAATATTTGTACTGAAGGAGGGCAGAGTATGGAAACAACAGAAAAAAATCGTTTCAGTATTTTGTTGGAACAACTGATCAATATGGGAGAAGTTAAGAATTCTTCTCTGGCAACAGCACTTCGATATGATCCGAGTTATATCAGCAAATGGATTACAGGGCGAATACTTCCGGCTGAAAAAACAAAACAGAAGGTGCTTCGGGGAATCAGCCAGGAAATTGTCAGACAGAGCACGCAGAGCGGGCTGGAAACGCTGAGTGCAAATTATCAGATTACAGACTGTGAAGAACTGCAGGCTGTAATCTATGACAATTTAGAGGCAGAATATAATTATGTGATGGAATTACAGAAAACATATGGTACATTGGTTGCGCCGAAGATGAGCTTTTTTATGACTTTAAGTCCTGCCCAGTATATTGTGAAGATGCATCATCCGGTGCTCAGACGTGTGAAACAGTTGAACATTGCGGCAGAGATGGATCTGATGGCTTTAAAACATGAATACCGTATGCAGATCATACAGGGAAGTATGCGAAGAGAAGTATACAGAGCATATCCGGATGTCCATTTTTCCCTGCTCATTCATATTCAGCCTGAAAAAATGAATATTATAGAAGACACCATGTTTTTGATGAATGTCATATCAGATATGTCAAGAGTTGATTTTCGATTATATAAAAGCAGTCAGGCAGCAGGACGGATGATTTTTTCTGTTCAGGATGAATTTATGATCAGCGGTATGCTGGTGGATGATAAAAAATGCATGGCTGTCAATGTCAGTACAGAGGCTTCGCATTGCCGGAGTATGTTTGAGACTTTACGTGAATCGTGCACAAGAGATGCTTTGCTTTACCGCCCGTCAACAATTGAGGAATTGATCGTGGAACATATTTATCAGCGTTCGATGCTTGCTATGAACAGGAACTGGTATATAGGACATCTGACAGAACATTTTCTGCCGGATGAATTATTTGAAGAACTGCTGGAGACCTTGAAAAAAGGCATACATGAGGATGAACAAAGTAAAATAGAAGAAGCACAGCTGCGGTATCTGCATGCACTGACCCGGAAAGTATTGGCGGAAAGTCCATCCAGAGTCATTTTCTGCAAGGAAGCCATTGCACAGCTTGTAGTTGAAAAAGAAGTCAATTTTTTTGGTTATCCGATCAGGCTTTCATTAGCACAGGTAAAAACTTATCTGAGGTATTTACAGTCGTTGTGCAAAAATGGAGAAAGTCCGCTGGAGATAAAACTGCTCAGTGGACGACTGACGACGGATTATCAGTATGAGATGACACAATGCATTTTCCTTTCGGACAGCAATTCTTACTTAATATCCAAAACAGAGAACAGAAAAAATAATCTGGCATTGTTTACTCATCCGGAAATGACGAGTATTTTTGACAGGTTTTTCCAGGATATATGGAATATTCAAGATGAAAGATGTCTGTCAGAGTCGGCAGAGCAACAAAGATTTTTTGGCCATATGATTCATAATACAGAGATTCAGACAGATATCTCATTCAATTTTTAACGCTATTTATCATAAGAATTCAAGTCCGTTCATTTTTTTCTATGTTAAACTGTCCCCATCTTACTCAGGAAGAATATGAAAGGGGAAAATGTTATGAATAAAATGACTGGAAAACCGAGTATTGATAAACCATGGATGCAGTATTATCCGCTACAGCTGATACAGGGGCTTGCGATTCCGGAACAGACAGTTTATGAATATCTTATGGAGAGATGTCCTGGTGATGATGTGACAGCGATACATTATTATGGACGAGATATACAGTGGAAGGAAGTAAAAGAGCAGGTTGATCTGACTGCAAGAGCTCTGCGTGCGATCGGCTTTGGAGAAGGAGATCAGATTCCGGTTTTCCTGAGAGCTGTTCCTGAATTTATTTATCTGTTTTTGGCAGCAGAAAAGATAGGGGCATCTGTTCTCTGCAGAGATAACACACTTGAGGAAAACATAGAGGCAGTCAAGAAATCCGGAGCAAAAATGATCATTGCACATGATTTTCTTTCACATGAGGATTTAAACAGATACCGTAAGGAAGCCGGCATTCGAGGAGCAGTCTTGTTAAGTCCGATTCGCAGCGCCATGAGAACCGGGCTGCCGGATTACTGCTGGAACTATCTGGAATCTCTTTATACCGACTATCCTGCTTATGGACCTTATACGATGTCGTGGGATGCCTTTATTTCTGAGGGCGAACAGTTTTCAGGTACTGTGGAGGCAGAGAAAAACATTGACAGACCGCTGTTCAGGGCCTATACAAGTGGTTCAACAGGACCATCCAAGCAGGTGATCCATTCTGCACACACAATGATTGGCAATATGCATCAGATGAATTTCTATGGCGCTTCTTCAGAATTCCGTCCGACCTGGCTGGTTACACAGCTGACTCCATCACTGGTAGCGGTGGTTGTTGCGATGCTTCTGATGCCGTTGGCATCTGATAAACTTCTAATCTTGAGTCCATTTGTTGCACCGGAAGATGTTGATCTGGAAATGATGCATTATCGACCAAACTGCTGGCCATTGATTCCGATGTTTATTGAAATTGTCATGAGAAACGGACGTGTACCGGATGACTATGATATGTCTCATCTGTTTTCCGCAGGTGCCGGCTGTGAGGCTTACAACAACAACCAGTTAAAAAGAGCTCAGAAATTTCTGGAAGATCATCATTGTAAAGCCCGTTTTACAACTGGTTACGGATGCAGTGAAGCCGGATCTAACATGTCATTGCCATTAACAGCTCATCCGATAAAAGATGGAAACGTAGGTATACCGATGCCTCTTACAACGATTTCTATTTTTAAACCGGGAACAGATGAAGAACTGACGTATAACACAATGGGAGAAATCTGTCAGTGTGGTCCGGGAACAATGATGGGATACGATGATCCGACAGCAACGGAAAGAACAATCAAAATCCATGAAGATGGCAGTCGGTGGCTGCATACCGGTGACATCGGTTATATGACAGAAGATGGAACAATTTATGCTCTGACAAGGGGCGAAGCACCAAGATATGGCGGAGGTTCACTGGCAACACTGCCGATGGAAAACCGTCTTGCAGATGCAGAAGTAGAAGGAATCGATGACGAGTTTTTTGTTATCGTGCAGGATCCGGAACATCACAGATGCTTTATTCCATATTTGTTTGTAGTACTTAATAAAGGTTATACCGTTGATGATATTCGTGAAAAAGTAAAAGAAAGTCTGGAAGACTATATGCAGCCGGTTGACATTATTGCTCTTCCGGAGCGTCCGTTCTTCCATTTCAAAACTAATCGTATCGGATTGATTCATGATATTGAAGCGGGAAAATTTAATAAATAATTTTTCTTTTTCAGAGATGCTCTTTTCCAGGCAGACAAGTGAAATAAAAAAACCTGCTGCCTGGAAGGGAGTATTTTTTTTACTTTATTATTATACGTGACAAACATGGTGGAAATCACGTATACTCAAATCAGGTGAAAAAGTTCGAAATGAAAGGAAGTAGTTTATGAAAAAATGGAAAAAAATTCTGTCAGTCATGCTTGCTGTCGCAGTACTGCTTTTACCTGTGATGGATGTTCCGGTGGAGGCGGCAGACAGCACAAAACAGATAGATGTCCTGTTTACGCATGACACGCATTCCCATCTGGACAGCTTCTCGACAATTGTAAACGGAAAGCAGGAAAAAGTAGGTGGATTTGCAAAAATTAAAACGCTGATCAACGAAAAAAAGAAAGAAGATCCGGACACGCTCATACTGGATGGCGGTGATTTTTCAATGGGAACACTGGTCCAGACAGTATATGATACAGAGGCAGCAGAGCTTCGGATGCTTGGATCTCTTGGTTACGATGTGACCACGTTTGGTAATCATGAATTTGATTATCGTTCCAAAGGTCTGGCAAATATGCTGAAGGCAGCCAAAAGCTCCGGTGAGACGCTGCCTGAGATCGTAGTGTGCAATGTGGACTGGGAGAGCATGGAAAAGGCTGGTCTGAGCGACGGCCAGAAACAGATACAGTCAGCATTTGAAACCTATGGTGTGAAGGATTATGTAATGGTTCAGAAGGGTGACGTGAAGATCGCAGTTGTCGGTGTTTTCGGAAAAGATGCCCTGGAATGCGCACCGACCTGCGAATTGTCTTTCAAAGATCCTATAGAGGCTGTTAAGCAGACTGTAGAAGAGATCAGGAAAAACGAAGAAGCAGACATGATCGCCTGCGTTTCTCACAGTGGAACCTGGGATGATGAGAATAAGTCCGAAGACGAGCTCCTTGCAAAGGCGGTTCCGGATATCGACCTGATCATCAGCGGACATACACATTCAGAGCTGCCGGAGGCAATTCAGCACGGAAACACCTATATTGTGTCCTGCGGGGAATACGGAAGAAATCTTGGTTCCCTTTCGATGACCCAGAATTCTGACGGACGCTGGGATTTGAGCTCTTATGAGCTGATTCCTGTATCGGAAGATGTAGAGGCGGATCAGGAAACCCAGAAACAGATCGATGCATTAATGGATAAAGTGGATACGAATTATCTGGCAGATTTTGGTTATACAAGAAAAGAAGTTCTTGCTGAGAATGACATTGAATTTAACAGTCTGGAAGAAATGGAGACGAAGCATGAAGAATTGAATCTCGGTGATATCATGTCGGATGCCTATGTCTATGCAGTGGAGAATTCCGAGTATTATGACGGGGATCCTGTAGATGTGGCTGTTGTTCCGAGCGGAACCGTGCGTGACACCTATACAAAGGGTGATATTACCGTAGAAGATGTATACAATTCATTTTCTCTGGGGATTGGCAGGGATGGAGTGGCCGGATATCCTCTGATCAATGCATATCTGACAGGAAAAGAACTGAAACTGGTGGCAGAAGTGGACGCATCTGTCTCTGATTTTATGACGACCGCAAGATTATATTGCAGCGGACTGAATTTTACATACAATCCACATCGAATGATCCTGAATAAAGTAACGGACTGCTATCTGACCAGGACAGACGGAGAAAGAATAGAGATTCAGGATGATAAGCTGTATCATGTTGTGACGGATCTGTATACGGGGCAGATGCTTGGTTCCGTGATGAAAATGTCCTATGGACTTCTGTCTCTTGAACCGAAGGATAAGGATGGAAAACCTATTGAAAATCTGGAAGATCAGGCGATCATGGAAGGTGACAGAGAATTAAAAGCATGGGATGCGATTGCAAGATACATGCAGTCCTTTGATGATACAGACGGAGACGGCATTGCAAATGTGCCGGAATATTATGCGTCACTGCACGATCGTAAGGTTGTGGATAACAGCAAAAATATCATCGATCTGGTAAAGAATCCGAATAAATTTGCGGTAATGATCGTTCTTATCTGTCTGGTCATCCTTGTGATCTTTGTTCTTGTGACAGTCCTGATCCGCAAAGTCGTTCGAAAGATAAGAAAGAAGAAAAACGGAAAAAAAGAAAAATAAAAGGAAAAGTAACTATGTTAACACATTTCAAGGAAAAATATATTGGCAGTGCATCTTTTTATAAGAGATATCTGTGTCTTGCACTGCCAATGATCCTGCAGAATGCCATCACAAACCTGGTGAGCTTTCTTGACAACATTATGGTCGGTCAGCTGGGGACTGAGCCAATGTCGGGAGTTGCGATCGTAAATCAACTGATATTTGTGTATAATCTGGCGATCTTTGGGGCAGTATCGGCAGCGAGTATTTTTGGGGCACAGTATTTTGGAAAAGGGAACCATAAGGGACATATGCATTCCTTCCGGTTCAAGTTATATGCGTCACTGACTATGACGGCGGCTACAATACTCCTGTTTATGACAAAAGGCTCCACACTGATATCATTATATCTGACAGATACAACAGGAAGCGGGGCAACGGAAGCTGCCCTGCAGTATGGCCTGGAATATCTTGCGATCATGATGATCGGGCTGATCCCGTTTGCGATAAATCAGTCCTATGCGACTAACATAAAAGAAACCGGTCAGACCATGATTCCTATGATTGCAAGTTTTGCCGCGGTTGGACTTAATGCAGTCCTGGACTATCTTCTGATCTTTGGACTTGGTCCAATCCCGAAGATGGGCGTTGTCGGTGCGGCACTGGCAACAGTTATAGCACGTTATATAGAAGCGCTGATAGTGATCGTGTGGGCCCATACGAACAGAGCGAAAAACCGGTATCTGGAAGGTGCATATCGTGGATTTGGAATTCCAAAGGCAGAGTTTAAAGCAATCCTTATCAAAGGACTTCCGCTTATGCTCAATGAAGTCTTTTGGGCGGCAGGAATGACAACAGTGACCCAGTGCTATTCTGTCCGTGGACTGGATGTCATTGCGGGGCTGAATATAGCAACAACGATCACCAATCTGTTTAACATCATTTATATTCAGCTGGGAGGCTGTATCAGTATTATTGTCGGACAGTATCTCGGTGCAGGCAAATTAAAAGAGGCCAAAGATGCCGATAATAAGATGATTGTTTTCAGCGTATTCTGCTGTGCATTAGTTGCCGGAGTAATGTTGATATTTGGTGGATTATTCCCACAGATTTACAATACGTCCGAAGAGATCAAAGCGCTTGCAACCAGCTTTATTGCAGTATCTGCGATCATTATGCCATTCTGTTCTTTCAGTCATGCCTCTTATTTTACGCTGCGTTCCGGTGGGAAAACGATGGTCACATTTTTATTTGATTCCGTATTTACCTGGGTTGTGGTAGTACCGACATCTTTTCTTCTGGCCCGCTATACAGGCCTTGGAATCGTGAGCGTGTATTTCCTGGTACAGGCAACAGAAGTGATCAAAGTAGTGATCGGATATTTCATGGTAAAAAGCGATGTATGGCTGGTGCAGATGGTGTAACCAGGTTGCTGTGAACGGAGTGAACAGTAACACTTGGTTTGTGTAAATAGTATATTTATTTTGAAAAATACTTGTAATTAATTGTGCAATGTGTTATGATAAACGCATTGAATAAGTAATTGGAAAGTGAAGCTGTGAGAGGAGAGCGAATTTATATCAGTCGAAAGGCTGTTATAGAATGCGCTCTTTTTTACTTTATACTTTATAATTTTTAAAATTGCAAGGAGTGAGAGGGTGAGCAGTTCTTTTTATGAAGCAGTTGAGGATAATCCGATCATTGTAGCAGTAAAAAACATGAACGATCTGGAAGTCTGTTGTTCCCTGGAGGACATCCGTGTGGTATTTATCTTATTTGGAGATATCTGTTCTGTCAAAGAGATCGTAGATAAGGTAAAGGCAGCCGGCAAGGTTGCAATGGTCCATGTGGATCTGATCAGTGGGCTCAGCAGCAAGGACATTGTAGTTGAATTTATCCAGAAGAATACAAAGGCAGATGGAATCATTTCCACAAAGCCGACCTTGATCAAAAAAGGAAGGGAACTGGGAATGTTTACAATACTCAGGTATTTTCTTCTTGATTCAATGGCATATGAAAACATCAGGCAGCAGCAACATGCAGTGAAGCCTGATTTCATCGAAGTCCTTCCTGGCGTGATGCCAAAGATCATCAAAAATGTCTGTAAGATGTCGAGAACACCGATCATTGCAGGCGGACTAATCTCAGATAAGGAATCTGTGATGGATGCTCTTTCAGCAGGAGCAATCGCAGTTTCATCCACAAATCATGAGGTCTGGATGTTATAAAAAGTAACGATATTCACATGTTTAATGGAGGAAAAGATATGGCTAAGTATGTAATGGCTCTGGATGCAGGAACAACAAGTAACAGATGTATCCTGTTCAATGAAAAAGGAGAAATGTGCAGTGTAGCTCAGCGAGAGTTCATACAGTACTTTCCAAAACCTGGCTGGGTTGAGCATGACGCAGATGAAATCTGGGCAAGTATGCTTGGTGTAGCAGTTGAAGCAATGAATATGATCGGAGCAGCAGCGGAAGATATTGCAGCGATTGGTATTACCAACCAGCGTGAAACCACCATCGTATGGGACAAAAATACAGGAGAACCAATTTATCATGCAATCGTATGGCAGTGCCGCAGAACTTCTGAATACTGTGACAGCCTGAAAGAAAAAGGACTTACCGATAAGTTCAGAGAAAAAACAGGTCTTGTTATCGATGCATACTTTTCAGGAACAAAGGTAAAATGGCTTCTTGACAATGTTCCGGGTGCGAGAGAACGTGCAGAAAAGGGCGAATTATTATTTGGTACCGTTGAGACATGGCTGATCTGGAAACTGACAAAAGGTGCAGTTCATGTAACCGATTATTCCAACGCTTCCCGTACGATGCTGTTTAACATCAACACGCTGGAATGGGACGATGAGATTCTTGCAGAACTGGATATTCCGAGATCCATGCTGCCGGAACCAAAACCGTCAAGCTGTGTATACGGAAAAGCAGATCTGGCCTTCCTTGGTGGAGAAATTCCGATCGCAGGTGCAGCAGGTGACCAGCAGGCCGCATTGTTTGGACAGACCTGTTTTAATGCAGGTGAAGCAAAGAATACATATGGCACAGGCTGTTTCCTTCTGATGAATACCGGTGAGAAACCGATCTTCTCAAAGAATGGTCTGGTAACAACGATCGCATGGGGACTTGATGGCAAAGTAAACTACGCACTGGAAGGTTCTATCTTTGTAGCAGGGGCTGCGATCCAGTGGCTGAGAGATGAACTTCGTATTATTGATTCCGCACCGGATTCCGAATATATGGCTAAAAAAGTAAAGGATACCCATGGTTGTTATGTAGTGCCGGCATTTACAGGACTTGGTGCACCGCACTGGGATCAGTATGCAAGAGGAACTATAGTGGGAATCACACGTGGTGTAAACAAATATCATATTATTCGCGCAACGCTGGAATCCATTGCTTATCAGGTAAATGATGTTTTGGAAGCTATGAAGGCAGATTCCGGAATCGATCTTGCAGCACTTAAGGTTGATGGCGGCGCAAGTGCAAATGATTTCCTTATGCAGACACAGTCTGACGTCATCAATGCGCCGGTTAACCGCCCGCAGTGTGTAGAGACAACTGCAATGGGAGCTGCTTATCTTGCAGGTCTTGCAGTAGGTTACTGGACAAGCAAAGAAGACGTTATCAAAAACTGGGCAATTGACAGGACATTCGAGCCACAGATTTCTGACGATGACAGAGCAAAACAAATCAGAGGCTGGAATAAAGCTGTCAAATATGCTTATGGTTGGGCAAAAGAAGATTAAATTTTTATAACTAAAAAGAGTAGCGGCATGAGATGAGAGAGCCTGGCAGGATAATCGCATATAGTATGCGCTTACTTGGCAGGCTCTTTTTACAAATCAGTTTAAGGAGTGATCTGAGAATGTATGATGTAATAATTATCGGAGCGGGAGTTTCAGGTGCGGCAACAGCAAGAGAACTGTCACGATATAACGTAAAAACATGTGTGATCGAAAAAGAAGAGGATGTATGCTGCGGCACTTCCAAAGCGAACAGCGCGATTGTTCATGCCGGTTATGATGCAGCAGAAGGGTCACTGATGGCAAAACTGAATGTTCGTGGAAATCAGATGATGGAGCAGCTTTCCAAAGATCTTGATTTTCCGTTTAAGAAAAACGGATCTATGGTCGTATGTCTGCATGAAGAGGATATGCCAAAGCTTCATGCACTGTACGACAGAGGTATTGCAAATGGTGTTAAGGAGCTGAGGATCCTTAACCGTGAGGAATTGAAAGAAATGGAACCGAATATTTCCGATGAAGCCTGCGCTGCACTTTATGCACCTACAGCGGGTATCATATGTCCTTTCAATATGAACATCGCAATGGCAGAGAATGCATATGCAAACGGCGTGGAGTTTAAGTTTGATACGGAAGTTACGGATCTTAAACCAATAGATGAAGGCTGGGAAGTCCATACAAACAATGGAGTTTTCCAGACGAGATACGTGGTCAATGCAGCAGGAGTCTATGCAGACAAGTTCCACAATATGGTGAGTGAGAAGAAGATCCATATCACTCCGAGAAGAGGTGATTACTGTCTGTTAGATAAGAGTGCAGGAAACCATGTGAGTAAAATAATTTTCGCACTTCCGGGAAAATACGGAAAAGGAATCCTGGTCACACCGACAGTTCACGGCAATCTGCTCCTTGGACCGACAGCGATCGACGTTGAAGACAAAGAAGGAACAAACACTACAAGAGAAGGACTGGATCAGGTCATTGAAAGAGCAGGAATGAATGTAAAAGATATTCCGCTTCGTCAGGTGATCACCTCATTCTCCGGACTTCGTGCTCATGAAGACGGACATGAATTTATTATCGGAGAAGTGGAGGATGCAAAAGGATTTATTGATTGTGCAGGCATCGAGTCACCCGGTCTTACCAGCGCTCCGGCAATCGGAGAGATGGTGGCACAGATTCTGAAAGAAAAAATGAATCTCGAAGAAAAAGAAGATTTTGTTGCAACAAGAAAAGGTATTCTGAATCCGAATACACTCAGCAAAGAAGACAGAATTGCCTTGATCAAAGAGAGACCGGAGTACGGAAATATTATCTGCCGTTGTGAAATGGTTACAGAAGGTGAGATCATCGATGCGATCACAAGACCTCTTGGAGCGAAATCTCTGGATGGAGTAAAGCGCAGGACAAGAGCCGGAATGGGACGCTGTCAGTCAGGCTTTTGTTCACCGAAGACCATGGAGATCCTGGCAAGAGAACGACATGTGAGCATGTTTGATATTACGAAATCCGGTGGAGATTCCAGAATTGTCACAGATCATAACAAGGATTCGTTATAAAGGGGAGGCATTGCATCATGAAAGCTTATGATATTGTTATCATCGGAGGAGGACCGGCAGGACTTGCGGCTGCGATTTCTGCTAAAAAAAGCGGCACTGACAGTATTCTGATCCTGGAAAGAGACAGAGAACTTGGCGGCATCCTGAACCAGTGTATCCATAACGGATTCGGACTTCATACCTTTAAAGAAGAACTGACCGGACCGGAATATGCAGGACGTTTTATTGAACAGGTAAAAGAACTGGGCATTGAATACAAATTAAATACCATGGTCATGGATATCAGCCCGCAGAAAATCGTCACAGCAATGAACCGGGAGGAAGGTCTCTTCGAAATCCAGTCGAAAGCAGTAGTTCTGGCGATGGGCTGTCGTGAACGATCCAGAGGAGCACTTAACATTCCGGGATACCGTCCGGCAGGTATTTTTTCTGCAGGTACAGCACAGAGACTGGTAAACATTGAAGGCTATATGCCGGGAAGAGAAGTCGTGATCCTGGGTTCCGGAGACATCGGCCTTATTATGGCAAGACGAATGACATTTGAAGGCGCAAAAGTTAAAGTAGTTGCAGAACTGATGCCGTACTCCGGCGGACTGAAACGAAACATTGTACAGTGTCTGGATGATTACGGAATCCCGCTGAAGCTCAGCCATACCGTTGTTGATATCAAAGGAAAGGAACGTCTGGAAGGTGTCACACTGGCACAGGTAGACAGCCATGGAAAACCGATCCCGGGAACAGAAGAAGAATACAGTTGCGACACCCTTCTTCTCTCCGTAGGTCTGATTCCGGAAAATGAAATCTCCAGGGGCATGGGTGTGGACATGAACCCTGTTACCTCAGGACCTAAGGTAAATGAAAGTCTGGAGACAAGCATCGAGGGCGTTTTCGCCTGTGGAAACGTACTGCATGTACATGACCTGGTTGACTTCGTATCTGAAGAAGCGGGAACTGCAGGAAGAAATGCTGCAGAATATGTAAAAGCCGGAAAAGAGCATAAATCAGATGCAGAAGAAATCCAGATAAATCCTGTCGAAGGTGTCAGATACACAGTTCCCGGAACGATCAATGTGAACCGCATGGATGAAAATCTGACCGTCCGTTTCCGCGTCGGCGGTGTTTATACGAATTGCTACATCAGTGCATATTTCGATGACGAGAGAGTGATCCGCAAAAAACGTCCGGTTGTTGCACCGGGTGAGATGGAAGAAATCAAGCTGACAAAAGAACAGCTTCTAAAATATCCGGATCTGAAGACGATCACGGTAAAGATTGAGGAGGCATAGTAGACTATGGAAGAGAGAAAACTGACATGTATTGGCTGTCCGATGGGCTGTCCCCTTACTGTTGTGATGAATGGGGAAGAAGTAGTCAGTGTCACAGGAAATACCTGTAAGCGAGGCGGCGTATATGCAAGAAAAGAAGTGACCAATCCCACAAGAATTGTGACCTCCACTGTACGCGTAGCAGGCGGCAGCATTGATATGGTATCGGTGAAGACAAGAGAAGATATTCCAAAGGGAAAAATCTTTGACTGTGTGAAAGCACTGAAAGGGATCGAAGTTCCGGCACCTGTTCATATCGGAGATGTGATTCTCAAAAATGTGGCAGATACGGGTGTGGATATTGTCGCAACAAAAAATGTAGAATAAGATATAGAAATCATAAACGAAAAACCGGATTTACAGGATGGTTTTTCGTAAGTGTATAATAAAAGCCGTTACAGGAAAAGCAGAATTTTCTGCCGGGAGTCGGAGAGTTCTGTGGCTTGATTGTAAGGGGCGATTATTATGAAACGATTCAGGGGAATGGTACTTGCAGGAATTGTGCTTTCGATGCTGGCAGTGAATTTTTGCAGTGCAAAGGATCGAAAGGTCGGGGAAGATACGACAGAAACCCAGGAGCAGGAGATGGCTTCCGGGACGAAGGAAGAGGCAGCCGTGAAGGGGACGGTAAAGCTTCCGGTATTTATGGTTGATTTTCCGGATAACCGATTTCAGGAGGGAGTACTTCCCTCTGACAAACTGAAAACACTGCTTTTCAGCGAAAACCAGAACAGTATGACTACACGAGCGAAAGATATTTCGGATTCACAGCTTCATCTGGACGGAGATATTTTTTACTATACTGCCAAGTATGATATGGAGAAATATGAGAACAGCAATGATCCGACGGAGGAACTGGCCCGTGAGGTTTTGTCTGCGTTTGATTCTCAGATCGACTATATGGATTATGACAGTAACGATGACAAATACGTGGATGTTTTTGTACTGAGCGTTGCGGGAGAGGATACCTGCTGGCAGGAAACAAATGGAATCTGGAAGGAAAATTCCGGATTTCAGCTGGATGGAATGAAATTCGGCAGATATATTGTCAACGATGCACAGCCATATACAGACAATGAAGATGGCTTTGTAGAAAGAATGAATTATGAATTTGACCTGTGTATGGGACTGACCGATTATTACAAAAGATAAAATAATCGGCCGGTCCCTTAATCTTTGAGAGATTTTGATTCATATATATCGAAAAAAGTTGATTCACATATATCGAGAAAAGTCTTGACTGTGACGAAAAAGAGTTGTAGAATAGCTTTGTCCTGTTAAAGGGATAAAGCATAAAACTAAATTCTGAGAAGGGAATCAGTAGGAACAGAGAATGTGTGTCTACAGAGAGCTGCAGGTGGTGCGATGCGGCGGCAGCACTGTTTTGAATATCATCCCTGAGAAGGAAGACCGAACGCTATATGATTAGTAGGTTTTCACGGAGGCTCCCCGTTACAGGAGACGCGTATGCCGGTACGTTGCAGAATCGTACTTGTTTCAATGGAGAAACAGGGTGGTTGCGGAATATCAGATCCGTCCCTGAGGGACGGTTTTTTTGTGCCTAAATTTCTGAAACCGGGAAGAGGGGATTTTTTCCCCGATATCATAATACAGGGAGGAAAGAGAGGATGAAAGTCTACAAAAAACTTATGAATGCACTGGCAGCAGTAGAAAAAATTGTTCTTGTGATCTCGACACTGCTGATCCTGGTGCTCACTGTGGGAAATGTATTTTCCCGTAAAGTAATCCACCGCTCCTGGTCTTTTACAGAAGAACTGGTCGTAGCGGTATTTGTACTTATTACACTTCTGGCAGCGGCACTGTCCTGCAGAGAAGGCGGCCTGGTAAGCCTGACGCTGGTTACGGACCGTCTTCCAAAAAAACTGAAAAAACCTTCTGTGATACTGATCACAGTTTTGAGTATTGTTTTTTCAGTGATCCTTTTTAAATATGGTATGGACAAGGTTCTTACTCAGCTTGCAAATGGCAAGAGGACGTTTGTACTGAACTGGCCGGAATGGATCTTCTGGTCCTTCGTACCAATCGGGGCAGGATGCATGATCCTTCACTTTATTGAATATTGTCTGGATGTCTGTCTTGGAAATAATGATAAGGAGGAAAAATAAATGATCAGTGCAGTTTTATTTATCTCATTTTTTATTTTTCTGATTCTGGGTGTGCCGATCGCATTGTGCCTTGGTCTTTCCTCCGTCTGTGCGATCCTTTATTCAGGTACTTCGCTTACTATTGTTGCGACAAATATGTATTCGGGAATCAGTAAGTTCCTTCTTCTGGCAATTCCGTTCTTCGTACTGTCCGGAAATATCATGGCAAAAGCCGGAATTTCCCGCAGACTGATTGACTTTGTAGATACCTGCGTCGGACACAAAAAAGGTGGTATTGCGATCGTATGCGTTATTGTTTCCTGTTTCTTTGGAGCAATCTCCGGTTCTGGTCCGGCTACAGTAGCAGCCCTCGGTGCTGTACTGATCCCGGCAATGGTAGAGCAGGGAGGATTTTCCGCACCGTTCTCCACAGCACTGATGGCGACATCGAGTTCCGTGGCGATCGTCATCCCGCCGAGCATCGCGTTTGTCGTATATGCATCCATCACAGGTGTTTCCATCGCAGATATGTTTATGGCAGGTATCGTTCCTGGAATTCTGATGGGCGTGGCACTTGTAATCGTTGTACTTCTTGAAGCAAACAAACATGATATCAAACCATCCCGCAAGAAGGCGACAGCAAAAGAACGCTGGAGTACCTTCAAAGATGCATTCTGGGGATTTCTGATGCCGGTTATTATCCTGGGCGGAATCTATGGAGGAATTTTTACACCGACAGAGGCAGCTGCCGTATCTGTCGTGTATGGACTTTTTGTAGGTATGGTGATCTACCGTGAGGTGTCTTTCAGAGATCTGTTTGATATTCTGGTAGATTCAGCAAAAACAACCGGCGGAATCATGCTGATCGTTGCAAGTGCGTCTCTGTTCTCATTTGTATGTACCAAGTTTGGTATTGCAGATGCCGCATCAGGACTGCTCGCATCCATTGCACATAATCAGTTTGTTTTCCTTCTGATCGTCAATATTATTTTCCTGATCGCAGGATGCTTCATTGATGCAAACTCAGCAATGTACATCTTTATTCCAATCATGCTCCCGGTATGCAAGGCACTTGGATATGATGTTGTTGCATTCGGTGTTATGGCAACAGTCAACCTTGCAATCGGACAGGTTACTCCTCCGGTTGGAGTCAACCTTTTTGTTGCTATCAGTATCAGGATCAAGAAAGGTCTGGAAGTTACCCTGCAGGAGATCTCAAAGGCAGTTATGCCGATGATCGCAGCCAGTGTGGCGGTGCTTCTGATCGTTACCTATATTCCGGCAGCGTCCACAGCACTGCCGAAGGCACTTGCAAAAAATGGCTCCTACACAGGAGAACAGTCCGGCACTGATACGGGAAGCGGTACTTCCAAATCAGCCGGAAATGACAACGATTCCTTTAATACAATTGAAGATTACAGCGACCTTGACTGGCCGGAAATGACCTGGAACTTCGCATGCTCCACAACAGAGACAAGCACCTGGGCAGACGGCGGCCGTAAATTTGGTGAGCTGATGGAAAAAGCAACCGGAGGCAAGATTAAAGTCAATGTTTATGCTACAGATCAGCTGACCAATGGAAACCAGTCTGAAGGAATCCAGGCACTGATGAACGGAGACCCGGTACAGATATCCATGCATTCCAACCTGATCTACTCAGCATTTGATCCGAGATTCAATGTTGTATCCCTTCCGTTCATCTATGATTCTTATGATGACGCAGATGCGAAATTTGACGGAGAAGCCGGAGAAAAACTGAAGGAAATCCTTTCCAGCTACGGTCTGCATTGTATGGGAATCGCAGAGAACGGCTTCCGAGAACTGACCAACAGCAAACACGAAGTCAAGACTCTGGATGACATGAAGAACCTCAAGATCCGTGTGGCAGGCTCCAACCTTCTGATGGAATGCTATAAGAGATGGGGAGCAGACGCAACAAACCTGAACTGGACAGAGACTTACACAGCCCTGCAGCAGAACACCGTAGAAGGACAGGAAAATCCTCTTCCGGCAATCGATGCTGCAAGCGTACAGGAAGTACAGCCATACTGCTCCATGTGGGATGCAATCTACGACTGTCTGTTCTTCTGCATCAACCAGGACCTGTACGATACACTGACACCAGAGCAGCAGGCCGTTGTTGATGAATGCGGACAGAAAGCCGTTGAATATGAGCGTTACATCAACCGTTCCGGCGACGAAGAGATCATGAGCCGCTGGCAGACCAAAAATGACGTTACCATCACAGACAAAGAAGATATGGATATCGATTCCTTCAAAAAAGCCGTAGACGGCGTAGATGAGTGGTTCGTAGAACAGCTCAAAGATGCCGGATACGACGATGGCCAGGAACTGGTAGACCTCTTTGAAAAATAAAAAAAGCCCATGAAAAGTCCGGATTTTCCGGACTTTTCATGTATAAATACTTAGCAGATCACGAAAACAAATCAGGGAATGTACGGTATATCATGTCTGCAATCTTCCGCATTACATTGACAGACAAAAGGATCACGGAAACAAGTCGGGGAATGCTCAAGAGTACGGCGTAATGAGGTGCAGGCAAGCTTCCGCCACCAAGCCCACTGTCTGAGCGAAGCGAGTTTGGGCGACTGGCGGATAAAAAGCGAATGCACCGAATAGCCGCACGCAACGGCATTCCCTGCACTGTATCCGTGAATCCGTTGTCGTAAATGTTATAAAGATTACTGTTCACAATAATCTGGTCAAAATCCATTCCACACAAAACACACCTTGACAGAAAAGAACTTTCGTCATATACTAAACCATGTAAATAAGCAGGGGAGCTTGTATTCGCAGGCTGAGAGGAAGTAATCAACTTCGACCCTTATACCTGATTTGGATAATGCCAACGTAGGAATTTGAACGTATGTGAATATTACGGGAGATACCTCACGGTATTTCCCTTTTTCGTTTACATATATCTGAACAGGGACACACAATTTCATAGCGATACAAATGAGAGTGAACAGAGTTCATGAAGGGGTGCACCACCACGGGTGTATTACTTCGTGAACTCTTTTTTACTTTACAGGAAATTACTCCGTAATGTTCCAATAAAGTAAAAAACGCTCCGCGAGGACCTGTCCACTCTGCTCCTTCACAGGCATCATTTGTATCAATCACAACACAGGAGGAAAACCATGATCACAGTAAACGGAGTAGAAAAAACACTGGAAAAACCATTATCAGTCACAGAATACCTCGAGACAAACAAATACGTACCAGTACAGGTAGCAATCGAACTAAACGACAAAATCCTGGCAAGAGAACTATACCCAACAACCATTCTGAAAGAAGGAGACATTATGGAAATCGTAAGCTTTATGGGCGGCGGAAGCGGCAAAAACGAGGACAAACTCATACTGGGAGGACACGAATTCACATCCCGCTTCATCCTCGGATCAGGCAAATTTTCACTCGATCTCGTAAAAGCCTGCATTGAAAAAGCAGAAGCACAGATTATTACCCTCGCACTCCGCCGTGCAAACGAAGGAGGCCTCGCAAACATCCTCGATTACATCCCGAAAAACGTCACACTCCTTCCAAACACATCCGGTGCAAGAAATGCAGAAGAAGCAGTCCGCATCGCAAGACTCTCCCGCGAACTCGGCTGCGGAGACTTCGTAAAAATCGAAGTCATTCATGACTCCAAATACCTTCTCCCGGACAACTACGAAACCATCAAAGCAACAGAAATCCTTGCAAAAGAAGGGTTCGTAGTCATGCCATACATGTATCCGGATCTGAATGCAGCAAGAGATCTGGTCAATGCAGGAGCAGCCTGCGTCATGCCACTCGGTTCCCCGATCGGCTCCAACAAAGGCATCTGCACCAAAGAATTCATCCAGATCCTGATCGATGAAATCGACCTTCCAATTATCGTAGATGCAGGAATCGGCAGACCTTCCCAGGCATGCGAAGCAATGGAAATGGGAGCTTCCGCAGTCATGGCAAACACCGCAATCGCAACAGCAGGAAATGTAGAAGCAATGGCAGAAGCATTCAAAAAAGCAATCGAAGCAGGACGCAGCGCATACCTTTCCGGACTTGGACGCACCCTGGAAAAAGGAGCCAGTGCATCCTCACCACTGACAGGATTTCTGCATGACTAAAGAACGGAGGACAGAATAATGGCAGAGAATACAGCAAATCATGGAGATCACTTTAACGAAAGTATCGTCAACGAAGTGATCCTTGAAGATATGAAAAAAAACCGCATCGATCATATGAAATACCTTCCGGGAATGGAAACAATGGAAGAATCAAACGTAATGGAACAGGTCATTGAAGCAATGAATGCTTATGATTATGATCAGTATACAGAACAAGATGTCCGCAGAGCACTGGAACATGACAACCGCACGATTGAAGATTTCCAGGCACTTCTTTCCCCGGCAGCTCTTCCTCTCCTGGAAGAAATCGCACAGGCGGCAAGAGTAGAAACAAGAAAACATTTCGGCAACAGCGTGTATATGTTCACACCGATCTATATCGCAAACTACTGTGAAAACTACTGCATCTACTGCGGATTTAACTGCCATAACAAGATTCGCCGTGCACAGTTAAATGCAGAAGAAATTAACAAAGAAATGGAAGCAATCGCAAGGACAGGACTGCAGGAAATCCTGATCCTGACAGGAGAAAGCAGAGCCAAATCAGATGTAAAATACATCGGAGAAGCATGCAAGATCGCAAGAAAATACTTCAAAGTCATCGGTCTGGAAGTATATCCGATGAACTCCGACGAGTATCATTATCTGCATGAATGCGGAGCAGATTATGTGACGGTTTTCCAGGAAACATACAACTCAGATAAATATGAAACACTTCATCTGGCAGGACATAAACGAATCTTCCCATATCGTCTGAATGCACAGGAACGTGCATTAAAGGGCGGCATGAGAGGCGTCGGTTTTGCAGCACTTCTCGGTCTGGATGACTTCCGTAAAGACGCTTTTGCAACAGGATATCACGCATGGCTCCTTCAGAGAAAATATCCTCATGCAGAGATCGCATTTTCCTGTCCGAGACTCTGTCCGATCATCAATAATGACAAGATCAATCCGATGGATGTACATGAGCCGCAGCTTCTCCAGGTTGTCTGTGCATACCGACTGTTTATGCCGTTTGCAAGCATTACAGTATCTACAAGAGAGTGTGCGAGAGTCAGAGACAATCTGGTAAACATCGCGGCAACTAAGATCTCAGCAGGCGTCAGCACAGGAATCGGAAGCCACGGAGATGACATTGCAGATAAAGGAGATGACCAGTTCGAAATTTCCGATGGAAGGTCAGTGGATGAAGTATATCAGGCACTTCTCGACCATCAGCTTCAGCCGGTCATGAACGATTATGTCTACCTGTAAAGAAGAATATAAAAACATTATCGCAGTGACAAACCGCAAGCTGAGCAGCAGACCGTTCCTGGAACAGATGGAGCGTGTCTGCAGACTCCAGCCGAAGGCGGTGATCCTGAGAGAAAAAGATCTCCAGGAGGAGATGTATGAGGAACTGGCGGTAAAAGTTATAGAATTATGTAAACAATATCAGGTTCCGTGTATGCTGCACACCTATCTGGAAACAGCGAGAAAACTGCAGCATCCATATATCCATCTTCCCCTGTTTCTGCTCAGAGAAAACAGCGGGAAACTGAATGATTTCGTAGAAATCGGATGCTCCATACATTCAGTGGAAGAAGCAGAAGAAGCACAGAAACTCGGTGCGACTTATCTGACAGCAGGACACATTTATACTACAGACTGCAAGAAGGGACTGCCGCCGAGAGGAATCGATTTCCTGAAGGAAGTCTGCGGTGCTGTGACGATCCCGGTGTATGCGATAGGCGGGATCCATGCAGGTACAGGACAGATACAGGAAGTAATAAAATGCGGTGCTTTCGGTGGCTGCATCATGTCAGAAATGATGCGGATATAACTGTCCGGAAGTTAAGGTAAAAAAAGAGAACAGGAATCAGCATATCTGATATTCTTTACTCAAAATAAGTTTCATGGTATCATTATGAGGAAAAATGATACTGTGAAACTTTTTTCTTTATATAAAAATCTTCAGGGGAGGATATTTATGGATTTCATGAAATATTTCGGCTGGTATCTTGCCGCAGTGAATATCGTGGCATTTATCATGTACGGTATCGACAAGGAAAAAGCCAGACGCGGTGCGTGGCGCATCCCGGAGAGTACTCTGATAGGAGTGGCATTTCTGGGCGGCAGTTTCGGTGCATGGGCAGGAATGCGTTATTTCCACCACAAGACAAGAAAGAAGAAATTTTCTGTAGGAATACCGCTGATCCTTGTTGTGGAATATGGACTGGCTGCATGGCTTATGACGAGCATTAAATGAACAGAAACTGCAGATAAAAACGGAGAAAAAACAATGTCAGGGACAATTATCTGTTATGGAGATTCTAATACTTATGGTTATGATCCATGCGTGATGGCAGGAGACCGCTATCCAAAAGAAGACCGCTGGACAGAAATTCTGGAGAGGGAAACAGACTGGAAGATCGAGGATCACGGAATCTGCGGAAGATGTATTCCGCATACAGGAAGTCAGATTCGATTTGCCTGTGAACAGCTGAGAGACTGGCAGGATATGGAGGCTCCGGTACAGCTGTGGATCATGCTTGGAACAAACGATCTTCTTCAGGAAAGACAGTTTACAGCAGAAGATACCGCACAGAGAATGGAGGATTTCCTTAAGAAGATCATGGCAGAGCCGGCAGTTTCTGACGGTAAGATCACTCTTCGTCTGATCGCACCGGCCCGGATGGAATACGGGGCCTGGGTAGATGAGGAGCGGCTGTATCTGGAGTCGAGACGGCTTGGTGAAGAATACAGAAAAGTCGCAGAACGCATGGGGACAGATTTTACAGATGCAGGTAAATGGGAGATCCCGGTCGTGTATGACGGAGTCCATTTTTCAGAGAAAGGACACCATATATTTGCACAGAAAATACAGGAGGAACTCACATGGTTAAGGTAGATCTGATCACGGGATTTCTGGGATCAGGAAAGACAACTTTTATCAAAAAATATGCCAGATATCTGATGGATCAGGGATATAATATAGGAATTCTGGAGAACGATTTTGGCGCTGTAAATGTGGATATGATGCTTCTGCGCGAACTGGAAGGAGAGCAATGTGAGCTTGAAATGGTGGCAGGAGGATGTGACAAAGACTGTCACAGAAGACGTTTCAAGACGAAGCTGATTGCAATGGGAATGTGCGGATATGACCGCGTTCTGATTGAGCCCTCCGGAATTTTTGACATGGATGAGTTTTTTGATGCACTGCACGAAGAGCCGCTGGATCGCTGGTATCAGATCGGAAACGTGATCGCAGTGGTGGATGCAGGACTGGATGAGAAGATGTCAGAAGAAGCAGATTATATTCTGGCTTCGGAGGTTGCAGATGCCGGCTGTATAGTCTTAAGCAAGACGCAGGAAGCTTCCGAAAAGTACATAGAGAATACGGTAAAACATCTGAACAGAGCACTGGAGGCAGTTCACTGCAAGCGAAAGTTTGGAGAGGATGAAATCATCCGGAAAGACTGGGAACAGTTTGAAACAGAGGATTTTGAACGAATTCTGAACAGTGGTTATATAGCAGAAGATTATGAAAAAATGAGTCTGGATGAGAAAGAGGTTTTTAAATCTCTGTATTTTATGGATCTGGAGATCTCGGGGGAAGAACTGCGTGATGCAGCACAGAAGATCATGCAGGATCCGGCGTGCGGGTCTGTTTTCCGTATTAAGGGATTTACACAGGAACCGGATGGAAACTGGACAGAACTGAATGCCACTCATCACGAGATAACTCAGTGTCCAATCGCGGAAGGACAGAAGGTCATCATAGTGATCGGGGAGCAGCCGGATGAAGAAATGATAAAGAAATATCTTAAGGCATAGATGACAAATATAAACTTCTTTTCGATGGAGGACTACAAATGGCAGTGAACACCAGAATTTTATTTACGGATCTGGATGGTACTTTGTTGAATGACAATAAAGAAATTTCAGAAGGAAACAGAGCGGCAGTAGAGGAAGCACTCGCAGCGGGACACAAGATCGTAGTATCAACAGGAAGAGCTCTGGCGAGCGGACTCCAGATCGCGGAGCGCGTCGGACTTACAGGAGAGGGATGTTATGTCATAGCGTTTAATGGCGGACAGATCTATGATCCTTACCACAAAAAGACGATTCACGGAGTAACCTTCTCAAGAGATACAGCAGTTGAGATCTTTGAAAAAGCGGCAGAAAGAAATCTGTACATGCAGGCGTATTCAGATGAGGCGATCCTGACGATAGAGAACAGTGAACTGCTCCGGGAGTATGCGAAGATACAGAATCTGCCGTATAAACTTGTAAAAAGTGCAAAAGATGCGATTATTCAGGATCCATATAAGCTCCTCGCGATCGACAAGGACAGGAGCAGATCTGAGAAATTTCAGGAGGAGGTTCTTGAGGGATATTCTGACACCGTGAGAAGCTTTTTCTCCAATGCCACTTATCTTGAGATTGTACCAAAGACGGTATCCAAGGGAGAAGCTGTCCGCTGGATGTGCGACTATCTTGGAATCCCGATTGAGAACTCTGTGGCTGCCGGAGATGCACAGAATGATATCGAAATGCTCAAGGCTGCCCATGTAGGTGCCGTGATGTGCAATGCATTTCCGGGGATTCAGGAATATGGCGATTATGTGACAGAAAATGACAACAATCACGATGGGGTTGCAGAGATCATCCGCAAATTTATTCTGTAAGGGATTTTGCTCCACATCGGTTTATTATGAAGCCTGGATAAGGTCTTCTGAGCAGAAATGTTCAGAGGATCTTTTTTGTTTAGTGACTTTACAGGCAAATGCGAGTATAATAAAACTATCTATGCCTGAAACACAGTTGCAGGCATTATGACAAAAGGAGAAAATCTATGGATACATTTGATTTCAGTTTTTATAAAGGAAAAAAGGTTCTCGTGACCGGGCATACAGGCTTTAAGGGCTCCTGGCTCTGCCGACTTCTTCTGAAGCTTGGCGCGGAAGTCACCGGATATGCACTGGAGCCGCCGACGCAGCCAGATCTTTTTCAGCTTCTGGATGTGGAATCGCAGATGCATTCTGTCACAGGAGATATCCGTGATCTGGAGAAAATGAAGCAGGTTTTTGCCGAGGCACAGCCGGAGATCGTACTTCATCTGGCTGCACAGCCGATCGTGAGAGAATCTTACAAAAATCCCGTATACACCTACGAAACCAATGTTATGGGAACAGTGAACATTCTGGAAGCAGTGCGACAGTGCAAAAGTGTAAAATCTTTTCTGAATGTGACAACCGACAAAGTATATAGAAATAACGAATGGGAATGGGGATACAGAGAGACCGATGAACTGGACGGCTATGATCCGTACTCCAACAGCAAATCCTGTTCGGAACTGGTGACACACAGTTACGAGAAAGCTTTTCTTAAGGAGCTTGGGATCGCAGTATCTACGGCAAGAGCCGGAAACGTGATCGGCGGCGGAGATTTTGCAGCAGACCGTATCGTTCCTGACTGTGTAAGAGCCATCGCCGATGGAAAGAAGATCGCAGTCCGCAATCCGCATTCTACCCGTCCGTACCAGCATGTGCTGGAACCGCTGGGGGCTTATCTTATGATTGCCGGAAGCCAGTACGAGGACGCATCCCGTGCAGGTGCCTACAATGTGGGACCCGGAGATGATGACTGTATCACGACCGGTACACTTGCGGATCTTTTCTGTGAAGCCTGGGGAGAGGGAGCTTCCTGGGAAAATCTCTGTCAGGGAGGGCCGCATGAGGCGAATTTCCTGAAACTGGACTGCTCCAGAATCCGCAGTACATTTGGATGGAAACCGCACTGGCAGGTAAAGGAGGCCATCTCTCAGACTGTAAAATGGTATCAGGCATGGCTTGACGGAGATGATATGGCTGCATTTACGGATCGTCAGATTGAGGAATATCTGACACAAAACAGATAGAAAAGGAAAGAGTATGAAAAAAAACAGAGAAATTATCTGCGGACTGACAGCGTGGGTCCTGACAGTATGTTTTTTCCTGAGCTGCCTTCTGATTCCGGGACTTTCTAAGCGGATCAGTGAACATGGAAATATCAACATTCTGGTCTATGGAATGACGCTTGTCCTGTTCTGTATTTTGTTTCTTGCAGGAATGGCATGGAGTACATCCCGGCAAAATAACAGCCTGAAGCTGACTGAAAGCCCTGTGGCGAAGAAGACTGCACTGGTGATACTTCTTGGATCACAGCTTCCGTTCTGGATCATGTGCGTGACGAGGGAGACGGAACAGGTAGGAACCGTATCGATGAAATATGGCTGGCATACACAGCCACTGGCAGTGATGATCCTTTTGTTTCTTGCTGAACTGGCAGTCTTTTTCTGGTTGTATGAGAATCTTTCTCTTACGGAGAAAAAGGGTGAATGGATCATCTGGCTTACCTATGCGGCACTGGTGGTTCTGATCTTTTACTGTATGTACACGCCGAATATCTACGGAAGAGGGGAGCAGGGTGATAACTATCACGCACATGCATACTTTAATTCGGTTTACAATGTGTATCAGGGAGTGCCGTATACGCATAATGTGACAAGTATCTACGGTCATTACGGACTGTTTTTCAAGATTCCGATGAAGCTGGTACATGGTGATTTTCGGGCCTTTGTGCTGATGATGGCAGGGCTTGGGGCCCTGACTTATATCGGGGCATTTCTGGTACTGCAGATGCTTGTAAGAAGCAGAATTCTCAGAGTTATTGCAGCATTTGCACTTGCATTCCCTGTGCTTGGCATGCGCGGTGGATATTACTGGCAGGTGTGGCCGCACAGAGTGCTTTTTCCTGTGCTTCTGCTTCTCTATGGAACGGTGATCCTTAAGAAAAAAAGGAGCAGTCTTCTGACCGCGGCTGGTGGATATCTGATCTGTCTTCTTGCGATTTTGTGGAATACGGAGACAGGCCTTCTTCTTACAGTATCCTGGGCGGGACTTTATATTTCAAGACTGCTCTCAAGAAAAAAATGGAAGATAAGAGAGCTGCTTTTTTCTATCGGTGCACAGGTAGCTGGCATGATCTTTGCCTTTACAGGTGCTTATGGAATCGTAAATCTCTATAATCTTTCCAAGCACAGTCCGATGAATTCCGTGAGAGATTTTCTGATTCCGCTGCTCTCTGACGGCTATATGACAGACATCCTTCATCTGGATCTTCCGACCTATCCGAGTGCCTACATGGCGGTGATTACACTGTTTCTGACTGGTGTGGCGATGGGAATCGCCGGATGGTTCGGTGACAGGGAGGAACGCCGCTGGGAGACAGATTTGATCTTTATGCTCAGCGTCGGGGCTCTTGGATGTCTGGTCTATTATATGAACCGTCCGTCTTATCATAACCTTGACTGTATCAGTATTTCTGCTGTTCTTCTGGCAGCTTATCTGGCACAGCACGGACTGGATTTTGTGAAAAAAAATGGCTGGAAAAACATCGCCCGTATCACTTTTTATGAGGTCGTGCGTGGCGGGATCGGGGTCATCTGTGCGGCTTCTGTGCTTGCAATGGGAACAGGAACAATCCTGCAGTTTTCACAGAACAGCAAGATCAAAGAAAACTTCCATAATACGGCGGAGTTTGAGGATTTTGCGCAGCAGATTGCAGCCATTGTGCCTGCAAACACACATGGATTTGGTCTGAACGTAGCTGAGGTTTATAGCATGCTTCACTGGAGTACACAGTGTTTTACCATGGATTTCAGTGATATGGCAGTCCGCCCGGATTCTCTGAAGGAGCTGAAAGAGCAGCTTGAAACAGAGGATGCACCGGCAGTTTTTACAAACAAATCTTCACTGGGAATCTGGAAAAGAAATGATCCAAAGACCTACCAGTGGTTCTGTGACAATTATAAACTGAACGAAACTTTTTCATTTTATAATGAGGAATTCAGATACTTTACGAAACGATGATAAAGGAGAAAAATATGTTTGAAGAAATGACAGAAAAACAGGCGAGAGAAGAAATTCTCAAACTGACAAAGGAATATTGTGAGAAGTATCACAATCAGAAGAAACCGTACGAAAAAGGAGACCGTATCCCATACGCATCTCGTGTCTATGATGCAGAAGAGATGGTGAATCTTGTGGACAGCTCTCTGGAGTTCTGGCTGACAGCCGGACGTTATACAAATGAATTCGAGCATGAATTTGCGAAGTACCTGGGCGTAAGATACTGCTCTCTGGTAAACTCAGGTTCTTCCGCGAATCTTCTTGCGTTTATGACTCTGACTTCCCCGCTTCTCAAAGAGCGTCAGATCCTTCCAGGAGATGAGGTTATCACAGTTGCGGCAGGTTTTCCGACAACCGTAGCGCCGATCATCCAGTACGGTGCAGTTCCTGTTTTTGTCGATGTGGCGATTCCGCAATACAACATTGATCCGCAGCTTCTGGAGGCTGCATATTCTCCAAAGACAAAGGCAGTCATGCTGGCACACACACTTGGAAATCCGTTTGACCTTAAGGCAGTCAGAGATTTCTGTAAAAAACATAATCTCTGGCTGGTGGAAGATAACTGCGATGCACTGGGTTCTGTCTATACCATCGATGGTGAGGAAAAACTGACAGGAACGATCGGTGATATCGGAACTTCCAGCTTTTATCCGCCGCATCATATGACAATGGGTGAGGGTGGTGCTGTTTATACGGACAATCCGCTTCTTAACAAGATCGCAAGATCTTTAAGAGACTGGGGAAGAGACTGTATCTGTGCACCGGGACAGGATAACCTGTGCGGACATCGTTTTGACCGCCAGTACGGTGAGCTTCCGGTAGGTTATGACCACAAATATGTCTATTCTCATTTCGGATATAACCTCAAGGCGACGGATATGCAGGCTGCAGTCGGCTGTGCACAGCTTAAGAAATTCCCATCTTTTGTAGAGCGAAGGATCCACAACTTCAATTATCTGAGAGAAGCACTTAAAGGAACGGAGGACAAGCTGATCCTTCCGACAGCCTGTGAGAACTCCAGACCGAGCTGGTTTGGCTTTCTTATCACCTGTAAGGAGGGCGTTGACAGAAACAAACTTGTTCAGGAGATTGAAGCCAGGGGTGTTCAGACACGTATGCTGTTTGCAGGAAATCTGACAAAACATCCATGTTTTGACCAGATGCGTGCAGCAGGTAAGGGCTATCGTATTTCCGGAAGTCTGGAAAATACAGACCGCATCATGAAGGATACCTTCTGGATCGGTGTTTATCCGGGAATGACAGATGAGATGCTTTCAGCAATGGCAGACGCGATCAAAGAAGCTCTGAACTGATTTACAGTAGAATGGAGAAAATATGATTTTAGATGAAAGACTTCGCTGGATGGGCTTCTGGATGCTGGATAAGATGAAGGGCGGAAAGATTCGGGAATATTATGATCAGATCCGCTATGCCTGGAAAGAGGGCAGTTCCATCGAGGAGACGGACAAAAGGCTTCGGGATCTGATCGCACATGCAGTCAGAACGACTGATTTCTACAAGGATTATCCAGAAGATATCGCACTGAAAGATCTTCCGGTGGTAAATAAAGATACATTTCGTCAGCAGTATGACCGTTTTATCTCTTCAACATACAAAGACGCACCGGACAACCGGGTGATGTGTACCAGCGGTTCTACAGGAACTCCTCTCCGCATGATCCAGAACAGGGACAAGATCCGGCACAATACAGCAGGCGGTATTTTCCTGGGAGCGGCAGCAGGATATTACATAGGCATGAAGGAAGCTTTTATCCGTGTGTGGGTAAACAATGTCAGAAAAAGTAAATTTCAGCTGATCCAGGAAAACATGATCATGATGGACAGCTCCCGCATGGATGAGAAGGCACTGGCCGAAATGTTCCGCACGATCGAGAAGAAAAAGGTGAAATGTCTTGTCGGATATTCCTCCGCTCTGGGTGAGCTGAGTGACTATATCCGAAAATCCGGCACAGACTGCAGCAACTGCAGTGTCAGAGCGATCATTCCGATCTCCGAGACAATGCCGGAGCCGGTGCGAAGGACTCTGGAAAAACAGTTCGGCTGTCCTGTAAGGGCATGGTATTCCAATGAGGAAAACGGGATCATGGGGCTCCAGAATGAGGAGAATGAAGGGTATCATATCGACACAGAAACCTACTATTATGAAATCCTCAAGATGGACTGCGATGAACCGGCGGAACCGGGAGAACTGGGACGTATCGTGATCACGGATCTTTTTAACTATGCATTTCCGATCCTGCGTTATGATAACGGAGATACAGCAGTGGCTGTCCGCAAAGAAAAAAACGGACGTTTCAAGCTGTATCTGTCGGAGCTTTACGGACGCAGAAGTGATCTGATCTATGACTGCAAAGGCAATGCGGTGACACCCTATATCATCACCAATAATCTCTGGGATATTGAGGGAGTGAAGCAGTACCGCTTTATTCAGGAAGACATGAAGGATTATACGATCTGGCTGAACGGAGATCCGGAGAAAATGGATCAGAAAGAAATCCTTGGCAGAATCCGCCCGTATCTTGGCGAGGAAGCAAGGATCAAAGTAGAGATCGTGGATGAAATCCCGGTGCTCGCCTCAGGAAAGCGTAAATACATAGAGAACCGCTGTGAGAAATATAAGGATCACAGGGGAATCTGTGGCTGACAGAGAGGCGGGAAACAGATTGGAAAAAAAGGAACAGAAAAAAAATATTGCAGTAAACACGCTGTATACTATGGGCGGGCTGATCTTTATGAATGCAGTTCTGCAGATTGTGATCACACCGCTTCTTAACAGAGTTATGGGAGCAGAGCAGCTTGGAGGTCTTCTTTATATCACAGGACTGATCGCAATTGTGTGTCCTTCCGTCGGACAGGCACTGAACACCAGTCGTCTTGTGGTACGGAGAAATTTTGCCGTGACAAACGGGGATTATGACTGGATCCTGCTTGTATTCGGGGCCATCGGAAGCGGTGTCGCACTCTGGATGTCGAGGAACAGCCTGGAAGGTCCTGTTATGGCAGTTGGAGTCTTTGTGCTGTTCATGTTTACTGTATTTCGATATTATGGCGATGTGGAATATCGTCTGAATCTGAATTACCAGAGATATTTCATTTATTATCTGCTGATCGGGCTTGGATATCTTGCCGGGTTTGGTGTGTATTATGTGACAGGTCAGTGGGTGTGGATCTATCTGATCGGAGAGGGGGCAGCCCTTGTCTTTGTGGGACTGACAGGAAGTATTTTTCATCAGTTTTTTCAGAGAAGCCAGTATTTTTCGACAGCACTGGGCAGAGGATTCTTTCTTACGCTGTCGTATCTGATCACAAACACGACTATGAATATGGATCGCCTTGTGATCAAGCAGGTTCTGGGAAATGAGCAGGTTACCTGGTATTATGTGGTCTCTCTGATCGGCAAGACTCTGGTGCTTCTGATCGCTCCGATCAACACGATCGTGATCTCCTATCTGACCAGGAGAAAGGAACTTCTGACACGATCTCAGTTTGGAAAGGCAGTTCTTGCAGGCAGTGGCGTGAGCTTTGTGTTCTTCCTTGCCTGTCAGGTGGGAACTCCATTATTTGTATGGATTTTTTACAGAAATCTCTATGATTCGGTCAGGGGACTTGTCACAGTGGTAAACCTTGCACAGATCCTGGGACTGTTTTCCGCATTTTTATTTATTCTGGTACTTACATTTACAGATGAAAAATGGCAGCTGTGGATCCAGCTTGCACATTTTGTGATCCTGCTGGTCAGCTCCGTGCTGGCGGCAAGGGCATACGGTATGATTGGTTTTGCCTGGGCGTCCCTCGGGGCGAACAGCCTCAGAGTGGCAGCAGTCATTATTCTGGGACTGTTAAAGGCAGGAAAGGACAAAGGAGGCAGCAATGCAGACAGGTGAAGTTCTGAGAAGAGTGGCATTTAATCTTCTCGATGCTGCAAAAGGCGGCAGACTCAAAAAATTAAAAGAAGTAAATAAACGGGAGATCGTGGAGGGTGTCACAGAAGAATATGTGGACCGCAGGCTCCACATTCTTCTGGATTATGTAAAGGAACATTCTCCTTATTATAAGGATCACTCGGAATGGATGGAGCTGCAGGACTTTCCTGTGATGACCAAGGGTGATTTTATCGAAAATTATGACCAGGTTCTTGTGGACAACAGCAAGGAGCAGGGGAATCTCTATCGCTTAAGTACAAGCGGCTCTACGGGAACTCCGTTTACCGTACTCTGCGACGGGGACAAAATGAGCAGAGTCAACATGAATTTTATTTCCTGTATGGAACTGAATGGTTTTCGTATGGGAATGAAGCGCGGAGAGTTCCGTGCGTGGATAAAGGGAAAAAATACAATCAGTAAGTGGAAATCTTTCAAAAATAATCTGATCATGGTGGATATCTCTAATATGGGAGACGATTCCCTGGACAAAATCTGCCGGGATATCGAGAAACAGAAGATACAGGTGCTGGTTACTTACTCCAGTGCGCTGACAGCACTGACACAGTACATCAGAAGAACAGGAAGAGACATCAGCAAGTGGTCAGTGGAGATGGTCTTTTCCATGGGAGAGGCACTGCCGCAGGAGACCTATGATCTGACAAAAGAACTGTTTGGATTTTCTCCGGTCCGTTCTTATGGAAACAATGAAAATGGTTTTATTGCGATCCAGCTTGATGAGGATCCGGAATATACCATTGACCTCTACAATTTTTATCCGGAGATCCTGAAGCTGGACTGCGATGAGCCGGCAGAAGAAGGAGAACTGGGAAGGATTGTGGTGACAGATTATTACAATAAGACTTTTCCTATGGTCCGTTATGATACCGGTGATACGGGAATCATGAGAATGTATAAGGATGATAAGGGCAGGATGCATGGAAAATATGTCGAGATCTATGGCCGAAGAGGTTCTCTGATGTACAACACCAAGGGCGAACCACTCTCCATCCATGTATTTATGAATACGCTTCTCAAATTCGAGGGCATTGTCTATCAGGCGAAATGTATCCAGTGGGGAGAGAAGGATTACGAACTTCTTGTCAATGCAGACAGAAAAAAATTGGATGAAGAAGAACTTCTTGCAGCATACCGTCATTATCTCGGTGAAGATGCCGATATAAAGACAACCTATGTCGATCAGATCCCGATCCAGGCCTCCGGCAAGTTTATGGTATGCGAAAACAAATGGGACGGAAGGAAACAGGCGTAATGAAACAGAAAGTATCTGATTATATAGCTGAGTATATTGCACAGTGGGGAATCCGGGATGTGTTTACAGTGACCGGCGGCGGTGCCATGCATATGAATGATGCCTTCGGTCATCATCCGAAGCTTCACTGTACCTATCAGCATCATGAGCAGGCGTGTGCGATGGCAGCGGAGGCATACGCACGGATGGATAACCGTATGGCTGCTGTCTGTGTGACGACAGGACCCGGGGCAACAAATGCCATCACAGGCGTCCTGGGCGGCTGGATGGATTCCATTCCGATGCTGGTTTTTTCCGGACAGGCGAGATATGCGACAACCGTCCCGGCAAGCGGGCTTCCGCTTCGAAGCATGGGCGTTCAGGAGTGTAATATTGTCCCGGTGGTTTCTTCTATTACAAAGTATGCACATATGATCGTTCATCCGGAAGATATCCGCTATCATCTGGAGAAGGCACTTTATATGGCAGTTACAGGAAGACCTGGACCGGTCTGGCTGGATATTCCTCTGGATGTACAGGGGGCTGTCATTGAGACAGAAAATCTGAGAGCTTATGATCCGGCAGAAAATCCGGAGCAGAAACCACAGGAGATCTCACAGGAGATAATAGAGAAGATCCTTGATAAGATTGAGGAAAGTCATCGTCCGGTGCTGTCACCGGGAAATGGTGTCCGTCTTGCCGGTGCGATCGGGGAATTCCATGAACTTGTAGAACTTCTCGGCGTACCGGTTGTGACAGGAATGAGCAGTGTAGACGCACTGGAATCCGACCATCCGTATTTTGCGGGCCGGAGCGGCGGAACAGGAACGAGAGCAGGAAATTTTGCCCTGCAGAACAGTGATGTGCTGCTTTCCATCGGAAACCGTCAGGGATTTACACAGACAGGCTTCCAGTATCAGGACTGGGCGAGAGAGAGCTATACGATCCTGAATGATATTGATGAAAATGAATTAAAGAAGCCAAGTCTACATGTCAGCCTTCCGGTTGTCGGGGATGCAGGGGAACTGATCCGTGGACTCCTTACGGAGGCAAAGAAGCGCGGAGCAGATAAAGGACATCCGTTGTTTAAGGGAGAAGACTGGAGAAACCAGTGCCTTCTCTGGAGAGAAAAATATCCGGTCGTAACACAGAAACATTATGAGACACAGGAAGAGGGCTGCACAAATATCTATGCTTTCTATGAAGAACTCTCCAAAGCCATGAAGGAAGATCAGAATCTCATGGTCAGTGTGGGAACTTCCAGGGTGGCAGGCAGCCAGGCCTTTCAGGTTAAAAAAGGGCAGCGTTTTATCACAAATCCAAACACGGCGTCTATGGGTTTCTGTCTTCCTGCGGCGACAGGGATCGCAGTGGCACAGCCGGGTAAACCGGTTGTCTGTGTGACAGGTGAGGGAAGTCTGCAGATGAACATTCAGGAAATGCAGACGATCCGTCATAATCATCTGCCGGTGAAGCTGTTTGTGATCAACAACCAGGGCTACCATTCAATCCGACAGACACAGCAGAGTTATTTTGCTCCGCCGTTAGTCGGAGTGGGAGAAGAGAGTGGAGATTTAAGCTTCCCGGATCTTTCCAGGATTATGCCGGACTACGGATTCCCGTACAGGGCGGTTCATTCTGCAAAGGAACTTCCAGAGGCAATCAGGGAAGTGCTGGATGCAGACGGAGCCTTTGTCTGTGAGGTCTTTGTGACAAAATATCAGAAGACAGAGCCTAAGACTTCGGCGAAGAAGCTTCCTGATGGAAGCATGATCTCCGCACCGCTTGAGGATATGTATCCGTTCCTTGACAGGGAAGAACTGGAAGCAAATATGTACATCCCTCTTCCGGAAAAAATGCGTCAGTGATGATTCAGGTGTGACAGATGGAGAAAGAGATGAAGAAAATTGTTGTTACAGGAGCCACCAGTATGATCGGTTCGGCTCTGATCGAAGAATGTGTAAAACATGACATAGAAGTCTATGCAGTTCTGCGGTCGGCTTCCGGGAAGCAGGACCGTCTGCCGGACAGCAGCCTTGTACACTTAATAGACAGCAGTCTGGAAACTCTGGAGGAACTTCCAGAACTGATTCCGCAGGGATGCGATACCTTTTATCATATTGCCTGGGGAAATACAGGAGAGAACCGCAACAGAAGTACAGAATTACAGAGCAGGAACATAGGCTATACACTGGCGGCGGTGAGAGCGGCAAATGCACTTGGCTGTAAACGCTTTATCGGGGCGGGTTCTCAGGCAGAGTACGGTCCGATGGATGTGGAAAGAATCTCACCGGACAGTCCGACGAATCCATCTACGCCGTATGGTGCAAGCAAGCTGGCATCCGGCCATCTCGCGGGAATGCTCTGCCGGGAACTGGGGATGGAATGTATCTGGCCGAGGATTTTCAGTGTTTATGGGATCCATGAGAAGGAAACGACGATGATCGCTTCGGGACTTCGCAGGATGCTGAAGGGCGAACCGACAGAATTTACTCCGGCAATGCAGCGGTGGGATTATCTGTACAGCAAGGATGCAGGCCGCGCCTATTACCTGATCGGTGAAAAGGGCAGGGACAAAGCGGTATACTGCATTGGAAGCGGAGAAGCACATCCTCTTCGGGAATATATCCTCAAGATGGCAGAACTTACCGGAGCAGAAGAAACAGGTATTGGTGTAAGACCATACCCGCCGGGGGCAGTGATGAATCTTTGTGCAGACACAGAATCTCTGAAGAGAGATACTGGATTTGTGCCGGAATATACCTTCGAAGAGGGAATCAGAGAAACGATCGACTGGATCAGAAGCCAGGAAACAGGAGTATAAATAAAAATGAAGAAAAAAATTTCGGTGGTGATCCCCACCTATAATGAAGAGGCAAATGTAGTACCTCTGGCCAAAGCAGTGTCGGAAGTCATGGAGCGTGATCTTAAGGAGTATGATTATGAGATACTGTTTATTGACAATCATTCCAAAGACAATACCCAGGCACTGCTTCGGGGGCTGTGTGCCAATAACAAAAAGATCAAGGCAATCTTTAATGCCAAAAACTTCGGACAGGCACGTTCTCCGGTATACGGAATGAAGCAGGCCTACGGAGACTGTGTCGTGCGTATGTGTGCGGATTTTCAGGATCCGGTTGACATGATTCCGAAATTTGTGCGTGAGTGGGAGCAGGGAACAAAGATTGTGATTGGAGTCAAAAGTGCCAGCAAGGAGCGTAAAGGTATGTATTGGATCCGTTCCTGCTATTACAAGATGATCAACAAGATCACAGATATTGACCATATTGAGCAGTTCACCGGATTCGGACTCTATGACAGGAAGTTTGTAGATGTGGTCCGTGATCTCCATGATCCGCTTCCATATCTTCGCGGAATCATCGCAGAACTCGGTTTTGATTATAAAGCGATCGAGTATACGCAGCCGAAACGTCGTGCAGGTAAGAGTAAGAATAATTTTTACAGTCTGTATGATTATGCCATGATCGGAATCACTTCTTATTCAAAGGTAGTCATGAGGCTGGCGACGTTTGCCGGATTTATCATCGGTGGTCTGAGCCTGGTTGCGGCCATTGTCTATCTGGTACTGAAGCTGATGTACTGGGATCGTTTTTCAGCCGGTGTTGCACCTATGGTCATCGGCATGTTCTTCCTTGGGGCACTGCAGCTGTTCTTTATTGGTTTCCTTGGAGAATATGTGCTCAGTATCAACAGCAGGGTTCTTGACCGTCCTCTTGTAGTGGAAGAAGAGCGTCTGAACTTTGAAGAAGATGAGTCAGAGGAGCAGAAAAACGTATGAAAGAAAAAGCAATAAAAAAACAGAGCTTCCTGAATCGCAAAAAAGCGGAATGGAAGGAAATGAAACTCTGGAATGCAGATGAACTGTGCAGGGTGGACTGGATGGTTTCCATCCTGATCCTGACGGTATTGTTTTTTACCTGTGTACATTCGGATGTGAAACTGACAGGAAACAGATCTTTCCTGATGTATAAGCACTTTACGGATTTTTATCAGGCAAGCTATGAGCAGTCCGGTGGTTACTGGGCGAATTATCTGCCGAGTACCTTTATCGCCTATGCAATCTGGAATCTGCCGCTTTATCTGACAGGGCATGCTCCGGAGGCAATCCTTACAAACAGCTTTGTCAATCTGATGTGGTACAAGCTTCTGCCGGTGATCATTTACTTTGTCACGGCACAGCTTATTTATCATATTGGTAAGGAAATGGAATTTGGAGAGAAAAAATCTCTCCTGTGCAAATTTGCCTTTCTGGTATTTCCGATGGGTGTCTTCAGCCAGTTTATTTTCAGCCAGTATGACATCTTTACCGTATTCTTTATGGTACTGGGACTGTATTTCTTCCTGAAAAACAAAATGTGGCAGTTTGCACTGGCGTTCGGAATGGCGAGTACGTTCAAATATCATGCGGTACTGTACTTTGCGGCACTGCTTCTTCTGAAGGAGAAAAAAATCCGCAATCTGATCCGCTATACCTTGATCATGGCAGTTCCCCTTATGGTAGAAATCCTGCCGAATCTCAGCTCCGATGCATTCCGCAGAAATGTGTTTGGGTTCAGTGCACTTGAATATGTCAAAAAACCATTTAGTGTAGGCTTTTTCAGCGGGATCAATCTGATGGCAGCGGTTGCGGCCTTTGTGCTGGTCTGGGCTTATCAGAAAAAAGTGGACAAAGATGCCACGGCTTCCTGGGCAGTATTTTTCTGTGTGGCAGTGAGCTTTTCTGTGTTCGGATTTTCCGCCTGGAATCCACAGTGGGTACTTCTGATGGCACCGTTCCTCGTTTTGAATATCTTCATGAACGAGAATGGAAATCTGCTTCTGATGATCACGAACATCTTTATGCTGGCGATGTATATTTTCTGCAGCCAGAGCATGGTAGATGAAAGAGTTCTGAATGGCGGAATCCTGAAATATATTCTTAAGGACAGGAATTTTGCCGTGCGTATGTGGGATGTTTACCGATTCCATGATCAGGAGCTTCTCTGTACAGCGATGTGGATCGTGCTTCTTCTGTATGTTGTCTTTGGCCATCCTCGTTATCACAGTAAAAAAGGCAGTACGATCTCCAGAGGTCTGGTGTGGCAGATCCGTGCAGCCTTCCTCTTTGGAGTGGCAGCCTTTGTATTTCCGATGTCTGTCTGTGCAATGGGCGTTCTGCAGGGCAAAACAGTCTTCTTTGACAACAGCCGCCAGAATATGGAGATGGAAAATGTCGTCATGCTGGAACGTGATCATCCGATCATCCAGGAACTTACCGCAGATGGAAAAGAGATCACGGGCATCAAGATCCGTGTATATACAGAGACAAATCTTGATCTCTACAGCCTGAAAGTGGTACTTCGCGATAAAGACTCCGGTGAGGTGCTTTATGAGAGTGAGGGCGATACTTACGGTCTCAAAGAAAATACGGCACTTTACTCCTTCCTGAAGCATTCGGTAGAAGTGGAGAACGGAAAAACTTATCAGCTTGAGATCACAACTGATGCACCGCAGAACAGCGGAATCGGCCTGTATTGTGTCACAGCAGGAAAATCTCCGGAACAGCTTGTCCAGCCGTACGATGAAGAGCACCCGGAAAAACGCAGCCTTCAGATGTGTGTTACAGGAATTGAGTAAAAGAGCTGGAAATTTTTATCAGAATTTTTATAAAAATTTTGTAAAGTTGTGTTAAAATTCAAATGGATGTGTTATAATGGTCACATAGACAACCGGATTGGTTGAATATAAGCATCCAAAATAAACAGCAAAGGGGATGGGACTATGAAATTTATTATTAGTGGAAAGAACATCACAGTATCCCAAGGACTCAGAACAGCCGTTGAGGACAAACTCGGTAAACTGGAGCGTTATTTTACTCCTGACACAGAAGTTATCGTAACTTTAAGTGTCGAAAAAGAAAGACAGAAAATCGAGGTTACAATCCCGGTAAAAGGAAATATCATCAGATCCGAGCAGGTAAGCAACGATATGTATGTATCCATCGATCTGGTAGAAGAAGTTATCGAGCGTCAGCTTCGTAAATACAAAAATAAAATCGTAGACAAACAGCAGGCCGCAGCCAATTTCCAGAAGGAATACATTGACAAAGATTATGAGGAGGATGATGAGGTTAAGATCATCCGTACCAAGAAATTCGGTATCAAGCCAATGTATCCGGAAGATGCATGTGTACAGATGGAACTTCTGGGACACAACTTCTTCGTATTCTTTAACGCAGAGACAGAGCAGGTAAATGTTGTTTACAAACGTAAAGGCAATACCTACGGTTTAATAGAGCCGGAGTTCTAAGTCTGAAGTGGAATCGAGGTTGAAGCACTTCTTAAACATTAAATAAAACGTAAACGCAGTCCCATCTCTCTTAGGAGGGATGGGACTTGTTGGTAAAAAGGGCTACTGTGGACAGCAGCGAAAAGGGAAAGGAATCATGAATAACAAGAAAAACCTGAAAATGAAACCCGTAGGCAGCGAATATATGGAACAGTACAATGCCCTTCTACGCTATGTGTTCCAGGTGACAGAACAGGAACTGAGTTCCATCGGATGGCAGGAACGTGAGATTATCCGTGCCAAATTTCCAACCATGGAAAAGGCAGATGTGATCGGATGGTTTGATGATGACAATCTTGTTTCTCAAGTGGCAGTCTACCCTATGCAGGCACGTATTTTTGGTAAAACCTATGCCATGGGCGGTCTTACCGGAGTCGGAACCTACCCGGAATACTCCAACATGGGTCTGATGCACAAGCTTCTCGAGCAGGCACTCAAGAACATGAAGGAGCATGGCCAGGATATCTGCTATCTGTATCCATATTCCATTCCATATTACCGTCGCAAGGGTTGGGAGATCATCTCGGACAAAATCTCCTATGAGATCAAGGATTACCAGCTTCCGAAGAACCATCAGGTTCCGGGGGATGTACGCCGCGTTGATACTGAGGGCGAAGAACTGAAGGCAGCTTATAACCGCTATGCCATGCGGACACACGGTGCGATCCTCCGTGATGATCTGGCATGGAATGAGTACTGGCTGTGGGACTCCGATGATATTATGGCAGCCGTCTACTATAACGAGAATAATGAACCGGACGGCTATGTGATCTACTGGATCGCGAAGGAAGTTTTTCATATCAAGGACATGATCTTCAATAATGAAGAGGCAAGAACCGGATTATGGAACTTCGTTGCGGCACACTTTTCCATGATCAATCAGGTGGAGGGCGATACCTACACCGATGAACCACTGGCATTTCTTCTGGAGGATGCAAGTATCAAGGAAATAATCTCACCATACTATATGGGAAGAATCGTAGATTTTGTTTCGTTCATTGAGAAGTACCCGTTTAAACCGAGCGTTCTTGACCGTGAATGGAAGTTTAAGCTGATCGATCCGGTCATGGAATGCAATCAGGGAAATTTCAGCCTGACGATCTCCAGAGAAGGCTGCGGTCAGGTGGTCCGGATTATGGAACCCTGCCAGGATGAGATAAATATCCAGACCATGACTACTATGCTGATGGGCTACAAACGCCCTGAATATCTTGCAAGAATCGGCAGGATCAAAGCCGCTGAGTGGACCATCGATATGCTCGAAGATGCGATCGAGCAGCAGACACCGTACATATCGGATTATTTCTAAAATCAATATTTTAAAGGCATTCTTTTGAGCAGAAATCTGATACAGGACTGAAATTAAATCTGCTTCAGAATTATATTTTCGTTCCGATTGACATATTTCGAAAAAACGTGGAAAATAAGGGTATAAGTAATAAACTGGATGCATGGCTGGCATTCCTGAGTATGGATTCCCCGGAAACGATCATGGAACTGTCCAACAAGTATCCAGAGTTCACGACAATGTATGAACATGTATATAACATATGTCAGAACATGGAGAAGGTGATGGGCATGTATTCAGAAGAATTAAAAATCCTCGACCAAAATACAGTAAGATATATGGTAGATCAGATGCAGGAGGAGATAGACAGTCAGAAAGAGCAGTTGGTTAGTCAGAAGAAGCAATTGGAAATGAAAAACAAACAACTGGAGCAGCAGGAGAAGGAATTACAGAAATTGCGCCGTATGCTTGCAGAAAAAGAACAAAATGAAAAAATATAACTATATTTCTGTTCTGGACGGATTTTTGAGAGCGAAAATATATCTGTGGATGATTGCGGCTATTTTCTGCATACGATCAATTCGTGTAGTGGAGTTTTTTCTGTTGGCCGGAATACTATTGACGGGAGTCAGCATATTGTGTTCTTCTGCTATAAACAGAAAAAGATGGATAACTTCCTGGATGATCAGTTTCTGTGCCTGCTTTATTTATCTTATCTGCTATATTTTGGCAGGCTATGCAGGGGTGATCATACCGATGGGAGGAATATCGGAAGTAGATTCAAATCCAGCGAATGGGATTCTTCTGATGTTATATACTGCGGTGTTTTGGGGAGCATCAGTAGTGATTCGCATTATATCAGGCATTCTTTATTCCGTTTTGAATAGATTTGGCGCTGACACATATTTATGAGAAAAAAGAAGGTACTGTAAAGTCATCGAATATGATGATTCTGCAGTACCTTTGATTATTTTGAGAGTTATTTATTGGTTTTCAGCTGTTCAATCATATGCTTGATGATCTGTTCAGCTTCCTCAGGTTTGTAGTAAACATCCGGATCCATGTTTGCCAGGAACTTCTGGAAGATCTGTAGGATAAATGGTTCTGTGATCGCAAAGCACATATGATCACCGGAATTTGTCTGGTAAGTGAGTGAGCAGGTATTGCCACAGAGACACATGCGGAGATTTTCAGACAGATGATTCAGAGGCTTCTTTAAGATTCGATAGGAACCGTTATGACAGCACTGTGCGATTTCACGAAGAATTCGGATGCGCTGCTCGATATTCAACGGATGATAGAATGTTGGTGGAATCTCTTCAAATAAACCTTCCTGCAGAAAACGGGTCATTCCATACTCTGTAAAATAGATAATAAATTTTCCATCGTTGATCAACTGCATATTATTGCTGAACAAAGCGTCTGCCATGGCTATAACAGAATCTGCCCCAGGAATATCATAATTAAAAATATCTTTCAGCAAATCCAGACGTAAAAACGGGAGAATGCATGCTTCAGGCTGAATATTAATAATCAGATCGGCAGAAGCTCTTGTATTAGCAACAAATTGAAAAAGGGATGGCAGATCATCTGCAATAATCGGAAAAGTCTGAAAGGCAGGCTGACAAAGATCCCGATGCGAATGAAACAGATTCCACAATGCCTGCAGGATATCCGGATCCTGGTATAGAATTCCCGTCTGGTAATCAGAAGAACATGTGATGGCAAATTCCGAGGTCAGAATCATATATGGCAGAGCAGAGAGATTCTGCAAATGTGAGATTTCATTTGTATAAAAACAATGAATATGATAATCCAGCTTATTCATATAAACCGGAAACAGATTTCGCAGGTAATAAAGTTCATAAAGCTCATGTGCGTCTGTAAACTGTGCGGTACGGTTCAGACTGAAAATATGATCGATCTGTAATGAACCGGCAGGCTGGATCGTAGACAGCAGATGCAGCAGAAACGGATAGTCAGGCTGCAGGAAAAGAGCGATTTTTCCATCTGGTTTGGCTGCCTCAGATAATAAAATCTGGTGAACAGAAGAATCTATCGCCTGTCTGGAATTCAGCAGAAGACAGTTCTGGCTAGGAGAAAAATCCTCCTTTAAATCAGGCGCAGAAGTCGCCAGGTTATAGGAAGGTTGAGAGGATCTGTTTGGAAAATCAGACAAAAAATGCTCAATACTTTTGCAGATATAATAAGCATCATCACCCATACGGGCCATTTTCCAGGATTCCTTAAGTTGATAAGTTTCAGAAGGAGTCAGTTTCATAAAATAAGCGATCTGTTCTACTAATTCAATCGACATAGGCTCCCGTTTACCATTGATAAATTTATAAACCGTAGAACGTTCCAGTTCACAATACTGTGCCAGAGCCATTATTTTGACTTCTTTTTCGTGGATATAATTTTTAAGCAGATTAGAAAATGCAGACATAAGTAAAAATCCTTTCACGACGTTAATCACTAATTCCTAGTATAACATATTCGCCATAACGAAAGTACAAAAATCAAACAAAAACTGGTAAAAAGTAACAGAAAATTCGTCCACAAATTGTGCCCTATCTTGTGATATGGTTGGAATTTTCTTAAAATTATGTATTATATTAATAATTTTGTGATTTTACATAAACAAGATATAAAAAAGAACAAAGAGAGGGAAAAAATATTTATGAAGGAGATGGAACGGAGTATGAAGATCAAAAACAAAATTAAAAACAGCCTTAAAAAACAAATTTGCAATATGCTATGATAAACTAAAACTACCATAAAATAAGGAGGAGAAATGAGGATGAAAACCACAAAACAGACAATGCTGAAAAAGAAAGCAAAACAGTTGTGCTGTATTTTACTGGCGGCAATGCTGTGTATGGGAATGACAGTACCGGTCATGGCTGCGTCATCAAAGTATAATGCAGCAGTGTCAAGCTACAAGAAGTACATGAGAGGCAAACGCGGCAGTTATAAGATTGTAGACGTCGACGGAAACGGAATCCCGGAACTGCTCATGCATAACAGTTCAGCAGGGATCAATGAAGTCCGAACCTACAATCCCAAAACAAGAAAAAATGTACGGGTAGGTTCTGTTGGATACGGAAAGGGCTACAACCTGCCGATCAAGTATTCCAGAAGCTGTCATACCGTAATGCTCTGCAATGCGAATACAGGTGGAAGTGAGTATTACATCTACAAGATCAAAGGCACCAAAGCTACGAGAGTAGTAAAGGCTGAACGTTTTAATGGTAAATTTAAGCGGGGATATACGATCAATGGAAGGAAAGTAAGCTATTCCACTTATAACAAAACCATTAATAAGTATATGAAAAAAGCCAAGATAGTTCGTTCGAGTGGACTTTGATGCGGCGCGATTATGAAAAAGGAAAAAGAAAAGATATTTTAAGTGATATTCTAAAGGAAAAGTTTGTTTTAAGTGTAAGTAAGAAATTTTTTACACCATCTTGACATACTGCAAAACAAGTGTTATATTACAAATAGAACAAAAAGACAAGGGCAGGGGATGCGGGAGTTTACGACCGCATCTTCTTTTCTATACGAATATAACCGGAGGTGGCAGTTATGGCTAAGAGAGATTATTATGAAGTTCTTGGAATCGGTAAGAATGCCGATGCGAAGGAAATCAAAAAAGCATACAGAAAACTTGCAAAGAAATATCATCCGGATATGAACCCGGGGGATAAGAATGCGGAACAGAAGTTTAAAGAGATCACAGAGGCATATAATATCTTAAGTGATGATGAGAAGAAGAAACTGTACGATCAGTATGGCTTCGCAGCCTTTGAGGAAGGTGCAGGTGCCGGCGGTGCCTATGGCGGCGGTCAGGGCTTTCATGGTCAGGGCGGTTTTGACGGCAGTGGTTTTGGTGGTTTTAACTTTCATCAGGATGGTAATGGCGGCTATCGTGAATACCATTTCGAAAATGGAAACATGGACGATATGGGAGATATTTTCGGAGACATTTTTGGAAATATGTTCCACGGTAAGGGCAGCAGTCAGAGCAGTGGCTTCGGAGGTCAGAGTTTCCACAGACAGAGCGGTTTTGGAGGTGGCTTCGGCGGGAGAAGTGCTCAGGCGAAAGGCAGTGATCTGCGGTCTGAAGTAAGTGTCAGCTTCGAGGAGGCAGCATTTGGCTGTGACAGAATGCTGAGACTGTCTGATCCATCCGGAAATGGTGCGGTTCAGACACTTAAGGTACATGTCCCGGCGGGCATCGAGGATGGCAAGAGCATCCGGCTGAAAGGAAAAGGAAATCCGGGATTCAATGGTGGTCCGGCAGGGGATCTTCTTCTGAAGGTCAATGTAACATCGAAACCTGGCTTTGAGCGTAAAGGAATGGATATTTACACAACAGCAAATATTCCATTTACAACAGCCGTATTTGGCGGTGAGGCGAAGGTGTCTACTCTGTACGGTGATGTAATCTGTAAGATTCCGGAGGGAACACAGTCCGGACGCAAGATCCGTTTGAGAGGTAAAGGTATTGTGTCTATGAAAGATTCCGCCATACATGGAGATCAGTACGTGACCGTACAGATTCAGGTACCGCAGAATTTAAGTCCTGAGGCAAAGGAGAAGCTGAGAGAATTCCAGCAGGTCTTGTATAAGGATACACAGAGGAAGAGAGGAAGTGCAGCATAAAAGCACTTCCTCTTTTGCGTCCGAAGAAAACAAAAGAATTTCTTATTTTTATCTTATCTTTATGCAAAGAGATGGTGAATTTTTTGTAAAATCATTTATTTTGGGTATTTTGTGGATTGATTAAATCTTGTGAATGGGTATATTATTACCTACAGATAAATGAAACGAGAACTAAGTGACTGAAAATTATCTCCTGGCACAGGCCAGCGTTTTTGGAAAGGTGATATTTTGGATTATCTGAAGAAATCAAAACATTTATGGATGATTCCGTTGTATGGAGTTTTTTATATGTTGTCCTTTACGCTTGTAGAGAAAAGTGAAGCGAGGATACATATCATCCATTCCCTGGCAGATGACAGGATTCCATTCTGCCCGTATTTTATTATTCCATATGTGCTGTGGTATTTTTTCCTGATTGGCACAATCGTTTATTTTGCACTGTTCTGTTCGAGCAAGAAGGAATATTATCAGTATATTGGCACTCTGGCAGTGGGCATGACTCTTTTTATCCTGGTCTCTTATGTGTATCCAAATGGACAGAATCTTCGTCCGGATCTGAGCGGGGAGAGCGGAGTTTTTGTTTCGGCAGTGCGATATCTGTACAAAATAGATACACCGACGAATATTTTTCCAAGCATCCATGTATTTAACTCTGTGGCAAGCTGCATAGCACTTTTCCAGAATGAGCGATGCAGGAAAAACAGGCTGTTTACTGCAGCTCAGACGGTCCTGACAGTTTCGATCGTTCTGGCAACGATGTTTTTGAAACAGCACTGTGTTTCAGATGTAATGACTGCACTGATCCTGAATATTCTGTGTTATCAGCTTTTCTATCGTGTGATTCCGGCTCGACAGGAGAAACTGGCGGAGATTTTTACGCGTAAGGAAATCCTTACAGTACCGAATCTTCTGAGCTTTATCAGACTTGGGCTTGCAGTACTTTTCCTTGGTATCTGTGAGAGACATGGAATGAGAGGAAACAGGACGGTTCTGACTATGATCATTATGGCAGCTGCAGCGACCGATTTTCTGGATGGAAGAATCGCGAGAGCCTTTCATCAGGTCAGCAAGATCGGCAGGATCCTTGATCCGCTGGCAGACAAGGCGATGCAGGCAGTGATGCTGGCGTGTCTGATGTCGCGTTATCCGCTGGTAAAGCTGGTTCTGATCCTGTTTGCGGTGAAGGAAACCTATATGCTTGTGATGGGCTGGAAGGTCATGATGGAGACAGAAGCGACAGGAGAAGCACAGTGGCATGGAAAGCTGAATACTGCGGTTTCTTATGTGGTTGTCATGGTTCTGACGGCGGGAGTGAGACTTCCGTACTCGACGGCAAACGTACTGATCGGAGCATGTGCGGTATGTATGGCAATGTCCTTTGCGATGTATGCATCTGAATTTCGTCAGATACTGGAGCGCAAAAATGGTCTGATGGGACCGAAGATTCGCAGAAATTCTGATGGCAGAGACTGGATATGATTTATAAATGATAAACGGGCAAATCCCTGGATATAACAAAGGGATCTGCCCGTTTTTGGGCTTTAAGAATGGTTTTCGATTTCGCGAAGCAGAGACTTTCGTTTTTCCTGGAACATCAGCTGCTCACTGTAATGAAAATAGGGTTCGCATCCGAAGATGCTGATAAACTGTACTGCTTTTGGATTATGACCGAGATCAGAAGTAAGGAAAAGCAGTTCCGGTCCATCCTCGAAGGCTTCGCTTGCAAAACGATAGCCATGCTCCAGCGCAAGCGAAGTGCGGGCGGCAGCGGTTTTGCGGCTGTCAACGGCGTCGCTTAAGGCATCCCGGAGAATATCAAGAACAGCGTCAGTGGATGCAGCCCGTTTTCTGCGTGTCTCGATCAGGCAGTTTTCCAGGATTTCTGTGATCTGATCGGCCTGATCGTATTCTTCAGATGAGATAAGATGATTTTCCGCTCTGACTTTCAGTGCCTGTTTTCGCTGTAAAATGATCTCATCCAGAGTCTCTCCTCGAAGCAGGGCAGTGCGGATCTGTTTCAGTGTTTCATGAAGTGTAGTTGTGAACTGGTCTTCTTTCTGGAATTTCTGGAAAAAACTGTTCCATCCATCAAGAAGGAGACCTGCGACAGAGATTTTTTCATCGGTGGAGGCCTGCTGCACGAGATTGCAGCGATTCTGGAATTCCTCTTCGGACAGGCGACCGGAGAGGAGCTGTGGAATCTGGTAATCCTGACGGTATTTTGCATAGAGTGCATAATAGCCGGCAAAGTCTCTGGCAGCTTCCGGTTCCTGGAGATACTGCAGGATCAGAGAGGCATCCGGCGAAAACCCAAGATCTTCATAGCCATATAGGATAGAAGACAGATCTTCCCAGCCTCGTGCTGTGACAAAATGTACGCCGGAAGCAGTATTTTCTACATGGTAGAATCTGTCGTTATGTAAACTTAAATAAGACAGAATTGCCGGATGGATCCCTTTTGCCCAGGCATATTCCTTCCATACGGCAAGATCCGGTTCCACATCGATCCGCTTTACACGGTCGAGAGTGACAATATCAAACTCTCTGGCTGATTTGTTGTATTCTATCGGATTTCCGGCGGCAACGATGATCCATCCCGCAGGAACAGGATGCGTACCGAAGGTTTTATTCTGAAGAAACTGGAGCATGGTAGGAACCAGGGTTTCTGAAACGCAGTTGATCTCATCGATAAACAGGATGCCTTCTTTACAGCCGGTTTTTTCTATGGTTTCATAGACGGAGGCAATGATTTCACTCATAGTGTATTCCGTGATGGAATATTCATGTCCCTGATAATTTCTTTTGATAATGACGGGAAGTCCTACGGCACTCTGGCGGGTGTGATGCGTGATGGTATAGGCGGTGAGGCCGATGCCGCATTCACGGGCAATCTGCTCCATGATGGCAGTTTTTCCGATTCCGGGAGGACCGATCAGAAGGACGGGACGCTGGCGGACGGAGGGCATGAGATACTGTCCGTGGGCATCCTTTCGGGTGTAGATCTGTATGGTATGCAGAATTTCTTCTTTGGCTTCTTTGATATTCATAACATGACCCTTTCAGCGGAGATTCAGGATTTTTCGGTATCAAGGTATAATCTTACAGCCCATGCGGGAACCTTCTGGTGCAGGGCTTTTTCTTTGTAAAAAACAAAAGCAGTCTCATAATCGGTGGGCTTTTCCGGGTAGATTCCGTCGCCGTCTGTGAAGTAGAGAAGACCTTTGAGGTTTTTCAGTTTCCTCTCGCTGCGAAGCTTTTCTATATAGTCAAAAACAGGTCGGAAATCGGTTCCGCTGCGTCCGTAGATTCTGAGATTTTTGAGATAATCCTTCCAGTCTTTTTCGCAGATAATGTGTGCCACGTCCTGTACAAAGCAGTCACATTGTATGATATAGAGGTTCATTTTGCAGAAAAAATTCTCCTGGTCACTGAGGATTCCATAGGTTTCTTCCATGAAACGTCGAACCGTGTCAGATGAGCAGGAACCGGAGGTATCGATCGCGATGACAAGTTCTTCCAGACGGGTCACCTCCTGATATTCCAGATATTCGATCAGGGGGATGTTTCCATAGTGTTCCAGTCCGTATATATAGGGAATATAGTCGAAACTCTGGGTGTCTGTATGGATTTCTTCCCGGTGGACGGCAAAGCGTCTGAGAAAACGATGAAAATCGTATTTACCTTTTTCTTCGACAGAAAGCTCCTCGGTTCGATTTCCGGGCGAACTGCCCCGGCCGCCATTTCCGTACAGACCCAGACTGGAGGCGCCTGACATGCCGGCGAGAGTCTTGTGGATTTTTTCCAGAAACTGATCCCGGTGGACATATTTCCAGAAAGCATGGTCATCCAGTGGGATGACTGGGTCTGATTCGGGAGCGGAGGCGGAAGAATCTGTCTGTTCGGAGATTTCTGACGCAGAAAATTCCTGATAGATTTTCATTGGATCCCATTCCTTTTTTTCATTATGTAAAATTCTTTGGACCGCAGTATCGCAGGCGAGGTTCCAGAGTACAGGATCTGCCGGTACATCCATGACAGGATGAAGGAACAGACAGTGATACAGCATATGCAGAAAAAACTCCTCCAGTTCCGTGGCGGAGTTCTGAAAGCTTCGTATCACAAAATCAGGATTAAAATAGATAATGCTGCCGTCTGTTCCGGCGGTCCGGGTATCCTCAGATTCCTGAAAGGAAAAATCCCACAGGAGTTTCCGGAAAAATGGATATTTTACAGAGAGCTGTTCGCGTGTCAGCTCCCAGATTTTCTGATAGAGAGAATGTTTATCAAAGGACTCCATATGATATCACCGGGCATGGGAGTCAATCCTGGATGACTGATTCCTGTGCTGTCTCCTTATTATTTTTTATAGAGAAAACTCCCTGTCATGAAAGCCGAAGGAGTCTTTTTTTAACCGGAGCAGAAAGGTAAGGATTTCTGTCTGACCGGAGACGGAAGCCTCCTGAATAAACTGTTCCAGTGTGGGGGCAGTCAGTGAAGCGAAGCTGCATAATCTCCGGATCCGTTCGAGGTCACCGCTGTGGATCAGTTCTGTCATGGCAGGACGAAATCTTGTCCGCAGATAACTCTGGTAACGGTTCTGCCAGTCAGGTTCGCTGACTTCTGCAAAACGTTTCAGGGCAATGGCAAGCTTCTGTTTCTCCTGCCCGGAAGAGAGAAAAATCTGTTCATAATCCGTCATAAGATTCTCCTTGTCTGCGATAAATATAAGTTAAGTGTAACACTTTTGAGATGGTTGTCAATGATTGAGAAATAGAGTATAATCACGATAGAAAACAAGTTGCTGTGAACGGAGTGAACAGTAATAACTTAAGCCATTGCCTCGGTAAGTAAGTGGCGAACAAAAAAACGTATTTGGAGGTAACTATGGAGAATGTATTTATTATGGATCATCCTCTGATCCAGCACAAAATATCCATGCTTCGAAACAAAAACACAGGGACAAATGAATTTCGTAAGCTGATTGAGGAAATCGCGGTGCTGATGGGATATGAGGCACTGAGAGATCTTCCGCTGGAGGATGTAGAGGTTGAGACACCGATCGAAACCTGTATGTCACCTATGATCGCAGGTGAGAAGCTGGCGATCGTACCGGTACTTCGTGCAGGTCTTGGTATGGTGAATGGCATTACCACACTGGTTCCTTTTGCAAAGATCGGTCATATCGGGCTTTATAGAGATCCGGAGACCCATGAACCGCATGAATATTTCTGTAAGCTGCCGGATCGGATCGAACAGAGACAGATTATTGTGACGGATCCGATGCTCGCAACTGGAGGATCTGCGGTAGATGCTGTCAGAATGATCAAGCAGCATGGCGGCAAAAAAATCAAATGTATGTTTGTTATTGCAGCACCGGAAGGATTGGAGCGTCTTCACAGAGAACATCCGGATGTACAGATCTATGTGGGACATCTGGACCGTGAGCTGAATGATCACGCATATATCTGTCCGGGTCTTGGAGATGCCGGCGACCGTATTTTCGGTACTTTTTAGGCTGAGGTGTGAGAAATGACAAAGGAAGAACTGGCACTGGAAGTGATCGACAGACTTAAGAAAGAATATCCGGATGCAGGATGTACGCTGGACTATGACCAGGCATGGAAACTGCTTGTGAGTGTGAGACTGGCTGCCCAGTGTACGGATGCAAGAGTGAATGTGGTTGTGGAGGATCTTTATGCAAAGTATCCGGATGTGGCATCTCTGGCAAAGGCAGAACCGGAGGAGATTGAGGCGATCGTCCGTCCGTGTGGCCTTGGCAGGAGCAAAGCAAGGGACATCAGTGCATGCATGAGGATTCTTCACGAGAACTACAATGACAATATCCCGACAACCTTTGAGGAGCTTCTGAAGCTTCCGGGGGTGGGACGCAAAAGTGCGAATCTGATCATGGGGGATGTTTTTGGCAAGCCGGCAATTGTGACGGATACACATTGCATTCGTCTGTGTAACAGAATCGGTCTGGTTGACGGAATCAAGGATCCGAAGAAGGTGGAAATGGCGTTATGGAAGATTATTCCTCCGGAAGAGGGAAGTGACTTTTGCCATCGCCTTGTCTATCATGGGCGTGAAGTCTGTACGGCACGGACGAAGCCATATTGTGACAAATGTTGTCTGGAGGATATCTGCCAGAAAAATATTTGATATTAGAAGAAGCGCGGAAGTGCTTCATGAATACTTCAGGCTCCTCATATGACGAGGGGCCTGTTTTGAAAGTAAATACGACAGAATTTAAAGGAGGAATCTGGTGTGAAATACGCAATCATCGGGGCAGGAGGAACCGGAGGGACTCTTGGATTTTATCTTACAGAAGCAGGAAAGGATGTAACTCTGATCGCGAGAGGCTACCATCTTGAGGCGATGCAGAAACAGGGGCTTACCATGAGACAGCTCTGGGATGGAAAAGAAGAGACCATTCCTGTCAAAGCATGCCGGATGGAAGAATACACAGAGCAGCCGGACGTGATCCTGGTGTGTGTCAAGGGCTATTCCCTGACGAATCTGATCCCGGATATCCGCAGGATTGCCGGTCCGAAGACAGTAGTTCTTCCAATCCTGAATATTTATGGAACCGGCGGCAGATTACAGAAAGAATTTCCAGATCTCACCGTACCGGATGGGTGCATCTATGTATCAGCGGCAATCGAGGAGCCGGGAGTGATCCTTCGCCATGGCAGAATCCTTCGGGTTGTTTTTGGTGCGCGGACTCCTTCTGAAGAAACCGAAAGCATGAGAGCGATTGCACGGGATATGTTATCCGAAAATCTGGAAGTGATTCTCTCACCGGATATCCGCAGAGATGCGATGGTGAAGTTTTCCTATGTATCACCGATCGGAACGGCAGGTTTATATTACAATGCCACGGCAGTTGATTTTCAGCAGGAAGGCGAGAAACGTGAGATGATCTGCGAACTGATGCGTGAAATCGTTAATTTGTCCCATGCAATGGGAATTGAATTTGAAGAAGACCTTGTGGAACGAAACCTCAAGATTCTTTCAAATCTCGCACCGGAATCCACAACATCCATGCAGAGAGATGTTATGGCCGGAAAGCAGTCTGAGATTGATGGACTTGTATATGAAGTCGTGCGCATGGGCAGAGAATATGGCGTGCCGATGTCGGAATATGAAAAAGCAGTTGTACAGTTTCAGAAACAGGGATTATAGTTATAAGAAAAGAGAAAAATTATGAGAAAGATGAAGCATATGGAGGATTCCCGCACGGAGAATACCTATCTCATCATGAATAAGCATATCAACGGTTACGGCAGACTTTTTGGCGGCGTTCTGATGCAGTGGATCGATGAGATGGCGGGGATCGTAGCGTACAGACATGCAGGGACGATCGTGACGACTGCCTGCGTGGATAATCTGAACTTTAAGGCAGGAGCCTATCTGGGAGATACCGTGGTTCTGATCGGGAAGCTGACTTATGTCGGTCGAACCTCCATGGAAGTACGGATCGATACCTATGTAGAAAGCCCCGACGGAACGCGCAAAGTCATCAACCGTGCCTATGAGGTTATGGTTGCACTGGATCAAAATGACAATAAAGTAGAAGTTCCCGGTCTGATCGTCGAGACAGAATCTGAAAAAGCCGAGTGGCTCGGAGCTCAGAAGCGCAATGCACTCCGAAAGGAAAGACGCATAGAAGGCTACTGATAGATTGTTACTTTGAACAGTTACATAAGATCATCAGCTCTGACAGAAAGGGAGAGGCATCCTATGGCAAAAAAAATCGGGATTATTTCAGACACGCATGGACTGTTAAGGCCGGAGGTTCTGAAAATCCTCAAAACATGTGACTGCATTTTTCATGCGGGTGATGTGACCAGGCCGGAACTTCTTGATGAACTTCGCTGCCTTGCTTCTATTTATGTTGTACGGGGCAATAATGACGGAGAATGGGCGGCCGGGATCGCAAAGACCCTTCATTTCAGGATTGAAGGAGTGGAGTTCTTTATGACACATAACAAAAAAGATGTGGCATGGGAGCTTGGCAGCACGCAGGTCGTGATTTTTGGTCATACCCACAGTTATTTCGAAAAAACGATCGATGGCAGACTATGGCTGAATCCGGGAAGCTGCGGAAGAAGCCGTTTCGGGCAGGACATCTCAATGGCAGTTATGACAGTCGAAAATGGCACATATCATGTAGATAAAATTGTGTTCGCAGATAAATAGCAAACATATATTCGGAAATTTAAGTTCATCCCGTTTTATTGGACATTTAATATGAGATACTCTTTATATCGAAAAGATGTTCGGAAAATATGTTCAGAACAAATATTCGGAACTCTCGGACCATAATACGATATAAAGGGGATTTTACTATGATGAACACAGCAGAAACAGCAAAGAGACACTATGAGACAGAGAACAGAGAGAATCATACGGAGAGGAAGAAATTTTCCAATGCTATGGCGATGATACTCGGAATACTGGTAACGGTGGAGATCATGATCCTGGGTGCCATGGTCATGAAGATTGATGTGCATTCTGCTGACTGGATTGCGATGGCACTGGCTTTTGTGGTAGTATATTCCGGTGTAGTGGCAGCACTGACCGATAAATAAAAGCAGAATTAAAAGGATATTATATTACATGCCGAAATCATTTAACCAGAAACTCAAAATATTATACCTGATGGATGTATTGCTGGAGCGGACAGATGAGGAGCATCCCATAACTGCGAAGGACATGGCACAGTATCTCAGAGGGTACGGGATCAGTGTGGAGCGCAAGACGATCTACGATGATATCGAGGCACTGAGAATCTACGGACTTGATATCCGCAACCGCCGTGGGAAGGTTGGTGGATTTTATATAGCAAACCGTAAATTTCAGCTTCCGGAAGTGAAGTTTCTTATGGATGCAGTGCAGTCTTCGAGATTTGTAACACAGAAGAAATCCAGAGAACTGCTGCGCAAACTGGAGAGTCTTGTTGTCCCGGAAGCGGCCAAGAAGCTTCGGGAGCAGCTTTTTATCGAGCCAGGCAATAAGACAGTCAACGAGGAGATTTACAGCAATATCCAGACCATCTATGAGGGGATATCGAATAATCGGCAGATTCGGTTCCACTACTATGAATGGACTCTGTCCAGGGAGCTGAAGCCCAGGAAGAACGGTGAATGGTATCAGGTAAGCCCGTGGAAGATGATCTGGAAGAATGAGAATTATTATCTTCTCTGTCTGGATGAGAACAGTGGAGTGTTGAAGCATTACCGGGTGGATAAGATGATGCATGTGGAGGTCATTGAGAAACAGAAGAGAAACGGCGGTAATATTTTCAGGGATTTTGATCTTGGGAAATTTTCTTCCGGTACCTTTGGAATGTTCGGAGGCATGGAGAGAAGTGTGCGGATGGAGTTTGAGAATCAGTTTGTAGGGACTGTGCTGGATCATTTCGGACGGGATGTTATGCTGATCCCCAAGGATGAGAAGCATTTTTCCATGCAGGCACAGATCAAGGTTGGTACACAGTTTTTTGGCTGGCTTGCAGGACTTGGCAGCGGAGCTGTGATCGTATCACCGGATAATATCCGCAGGGAATATGTCGCATTTCTTAAAAAAACCCTTAGAAATTATGGAGAAAAATATGACGGTAAAATCTAAACTTTTAGGAATATTAGAACAGCAGAAGGGAGAAACTCTCTCTGGAGAGAAACTTGCTGAGGAACTTCACTGTACCAGAGCGGCCATCTGGAAGGCAGTGAAGGCTCTCAGGGAAGAAGGATATACAATAGAAGCAGGACAGAATAAGGGCTATATGCTGGTGAAGGACAGTCATCGTCTTTCCGTTGAGGCAATACGGCCTTTTTTAGTTTCACCAGAAGTTTATTTGAAGGTATATCGGGAAACAGATTCTACGAATCGTGCGGCGAAAGAAGCGGCAGTGACAGGAACTGCCGGTCATGGAGGCTGTGTGGTAGCAGGAAAGCAGACTGCAGGGCGGGGAAGGAGAGGCAGAAGCTTTTATTCTCCGGAGGAGGCAGGGCTGTATCTGAGTGTGATCCTTAAACCACAGGGAAGTTTAAGGGAGAGCCTTCTTCTCACCGCAGAGGCAGCTGTGGCGGTCTACAAGGCGGTTCTCAGGGTAACGGGAATCTCTCTTGATATTAAATGGGTCAACGATCTTTATTATCATGATAGGAAGGTCTGTGGCATTCTGACAGAGGCTGTCACAGATTTTGAGAGTGGGGAGATTGATTTTGCAGTGGTGGGGATCGGTCTGAACCTGTATGAAGCAGCTGAGGGATATCCATCTGAACTAAAGGGGATTGCAGGAGCACTTTATAAGGACAGGGAGGCAGCAGCAGAACTGGACCGCAACCGGCTGGCAGCAGAGATCATCAATTCTCTGCTTGAAGAGACCAGGGAACTACGGCTTCCGCCTGAATATATACAGCAAAATCTTGTCCCCGGAAGAGAGGTCCGGATCGTGGACGGGCAGGAAATACGTGAGGCGAAGGCCCTGGAAATCTGTCCGGATGGAAGGCTCAGAGTACAGGAAGCAGACGGCTCATTTTCGGTCTTATCTTATGGAGAAATATCACTTATAAGATGAAGTTATATTTAATATAATTATGCAAAATGTATAAAATACGAAAAACTTCTTGTACAAAACAGTTAGAATGGATATTGACTTTTTTTTGACAAAGCGTAAAATAAAGGCATCAAATGACAGACCGGTATGACCAATATGTTGGTTCGGTCGGAGAAAAGGAGGGAGAAAGACGGGGAATTTATCAGCCACATTGGCAGAAGAGCTTGAGAGCAAGACATTGTTTACGATACCAGTGTTCGGCGGAATACCGATTGCAGAGAGCGTCGCGGTTACCTGGGTCATTATGGCCGTTCTGGTAATACTTTCTCTGATACTGGTTCGAAACCTTAAAGTCGAGAATCCAGGCAAAAAACAGCTTCTTCTGGAATCAGGAGTAAGTTTCCTCCAGGATTTCTTTGTGGGAATTCTGGGAGAAGAGGGAAAACGGTATGTCCCTTATCTGATGTCAACCGTAATTTTCATTGGAATAGCCAATATAGCAGGTGTGTTTGGGTTTACACCACCGACGAAGGACATGAATGTTACCATAGCATTGTCGCTTATGAGCATTATTCTGATTGAATATGCAGGATTTCATAAGAGAGGACTTAAGGGATTCCTTAAGAGCTTTGCAGAGCCTGTGCCGATCATGCTTCCAATCAATATTCTGGAGCTTGCGATCAGACCAACATCTCTGTGTATGCGATTATTTGGTAATGTCCTGGGAAGCTTTGTTGTAATGAAATTGCTTGAATTTATATGTCCGGCAATTCTTCCCATACCGTTCAGTCTGTATTTTGATTTCTTTGACGGATTCATACAGGCTTATGTATTTGTATTTTTAACATCCTTGTTCATCAAGGAAGCAATCGAGTAAGGCAAAAGAAAATTTGATATCTATTCAGGAGGAAAAAAGTATGTCAACATTAGTAGCAATCGGAGCAGCTATCGCAGTTCTTACAGGTATTGGAGCAGGTATTGGTATTGGTATCGCAACTTCCAAGGCAGTTGAAGCTATCGCAAGACAGCCGGAAGCAGAGAGCAAGATCAGTAAGAACCTGCTGTTAGGTTGTGCCCTTGCCGAGGCAACAGCTATTTACGGTTTCGTAATCGGACTTCTGATCATCATCATGCTGGGCTAATGATAAAGAACCGAAAAATACAGAGAGGCAGGTGGACCAGGTGATAAAAATTGACATCAACCTTGTCTTTACGATCATCAACCTGTTAGTTCTTTATTTATTGATGAAGAAGTTTTTATTCGGACCGATCATCAAAGTGATGGACGTAAGAAAGGCTATGATCGATCAGCAGTTTGCAGGAGCAAAGGAGCAGGAGGATCAGGCGAAGGCACTTAAGGAACAGTATGAGGGTGCGTTGAAATCCGCCAGAGAAGAATCCTTCCAGATTATGGAGCAGGCCAGAAAAGAAGCCAAAGCACAGGCAGACAAAACTGTGGAAGATACACAGGCAAAGGTATCTGCAATGCTTGCCAAAGCGCAGGAGGACATCAACACAGAGCGCGAGAATGCTATGCGTCAGATGAAAGATGATGTTGCCTCTCTTGCTATGGAAGCTGCCGGTAAAATTATTGGTAAAAACAGTGGAGCAGACCAGGATTTATCCTTGTATGACCAATTTATAGAAAAAGCAGGTGATCCAGATGACAGTGACCGCCGTTAATTATGCAAAAACTCTGTATGACCTTTCTGTTTCCAGAAAGGTCATACAGAATACAAAAGAAATATTCCGGGAGGTTCCTGAACTCGCACAGAGTCTGAAGAACCCATTGGTACCATTTGAGATCAAGGAAAAAGTGATCGACAGAGTGATCCCTGAGGAAATGAAGAGTTTCATCAAGGTCGTCTGCAAGCATCACAGAATTGATCTGATCGAGGAAATTTTTGAAGATTACGAAGAACTGTGCCGACAGCATGAGAAGACCATACACGCAGTCATGCGTTATGTAACAGCACCGAAGGATGCACAGCTTGATGGTATCAGAGCATTTTTATGCCGGGAATTTGGGGCGCAGAAAGCCGAAATAGAAATGATAGAAGATAAAAGCCTGATCGGAGGATTTGTCCTTCTGGCGGGCGGAAGCGAATATGACTGGAGCCTGCGGGGACGTTACCGCAAGCTGGAACAGAAATTGACCCGGAGGTGAACACGTTGAGTGCAATCAATCCAGATGAGATTATTTCCATTCTGAAAGAAGAAATAGAGAATTATGATGAAATCAGCCAGAACCAGGAAGTAGGAACGGTCATTTCCGTAGGAGATGGAATTGCAACTGTTTATGGAATTGATCACGCTATGTATGGCGAGGTTGTAGTATTTGAAAATGGACTCAAGGGAATGGTTCAGGATATCCGTACAAACAGCATGGGATGTATTCTGTTTGGTAAGGATACCGGAATCAAGGAGGGAACCAAAGTAACCAGAACTGGTAAACAGGCAGGTATACCTGTAGGTGATGGTTTCGTTGGACGAATCGTTAATGCTCTTGGAGCCCCGATTGACGGAAAAGGTGATATCAAAGAACAGGATTATCGCCCGGTAGAGAATCCGGCACCTGGAATTATTGACCGTAAATCCGTAAATGTACCGCTGGAAACAGGAATCCTTTCACTTGATTCCATGTTCCCAATCGGACGAGGACAGCGAGAACTTATCATTGGTGACAGACAGACCGGTAAGACTTCCCTTGCAATCGATACCATCCTGAACCAGAAGGGTAAGGATGTGATCTGTATTTATGTGGCAATCGGTCAGAAGGCATCTACGGTAGCCAAAGTTGTATCCAACCTTGAGAAATATGGAGCTATGGAATATACAACCGTATTTTCTTCAACTGCAAGTGACTGTGCACCGCTTCAGTATATCGCTCCTTATGCGGGAACCGCTCTTGCTGAGTACTTTATGTACAAAGGAAAAGATGTCCTTATTGTTTATGATGATTTAAGTAAGCATGCAGTTGCATATCGTGCACTGTCACTGCTTCTGGAGCGTTCTCCGGGACGTGAGGCATATCCTGGTGACGTATTCTATCTTCATTCAAGACTTCTGGAGCGTTCCAGCCGTCTGAGTGACAAACTGGGCGGAGGTTCTATCACAGCACTTCCGATCATCGAGACACAGGCGGGTGATGTATCTGCCTATATTCCTACCAACGTAATTTCCATTACAGACGGACAGATTTTCCTCGAGAGTGATCTGTTTTTCTCAGGTATGAGACCGGCTGTCAATGTAGGTCTTTCTGTATCCCGAGTAGGTGGTGCAGCACAGACCAAGGCAATGAAGAAAGCATCCGGAAGTATCCGTATCGATCTGGCACAGTATCGTGAGATGGAAGTCTTTACTCAGTTCAGTTCTGATCTGGATGATGCTACCAAGGCACAGCTTGCCTACGGTGGATGTCTGATGGAACTTCTGAAACAGCCGCTGTGTAATCCACTTTCTCTCCACCAGCAGGTTATCACACTGTGGACAGCGACTCACAAAAAGCTGGTTCATGTGGATAAGAAGCATTTGAAGAAATATCAGATGGATATGCTTGAATATTTTGATAATGTATATCCTGAAATCGGCAAAGAGATTGATGAGAAGAAAGTCTTAAGCGATGAACTTGGAGAGAAGATCCTTCAGGCTGCAGATGAGTTTAAGGATCGCGCAGCCGCAAAATAATAAGCAGATATTGCATAGGAGGAACTTATGGCAAATGCAAGAGAAATAAAAAGCAGGATAAGCAGTGTCCAGGACACAATGAAGATTACCAATGCCATGTATATGATTTCCTCTTCCAAGATGAAAAAAGCCAAGAAGATACTGTCTGATACAGAGCCTTACTTCTATAATATGCAGGGTGCGATCGCCAGAATCCTTCGTCATATTCCGGATATCCAGCATCCGTTCTTCAGCGTGCGTCATCTGATCCCGCAGGAAGAGCGTAAGATAGCAACCATAGTGATAACTGGTGACAAGGGTATGGCAGGTGCTTATAACCATAATATTACCAGAATGACAGAAGAATTTATAGCATCTACACCTGGATATCATAAGCTGTATGTTCTTGGTATGGTCGGTCGTCAGTATTTTGGCAAGAAAGATGTGGACATGGATGGAAGCTTCCGCTATACCGTACAGAAGCCGACCATGCATCGTGCAAGATTGATCAGTGAGGAAGTTGTAAGAAGCTTTCTGGAAAGAGAAGTGGATGAGGTGCATATCATCTATACACAGATGCAGAATGCAGTTGTGATGGAGCCAGTAAATATGCAGCTTCTTCCTTTAAAGAAAACGAACTTTTCGCCACTTGAGGTTCCGGTGAGCGTTCATCAGGAGGAGATAGAGATGTTTCCTTCGGCAGACGGCGTACTGGACATTATGATCCCTAATTACCTGACAGGTGTGATCTACGGCTGTCTTGTAGAAGCATATGCAAGTGAGAACAATGCGAGAATGACAGCCATGCAGTCTTCTACAGACAGTGCAAAGAAAATGCTTCAGGATCTTTCGATTCAGTATAACCGTGCACGTCAGGCAGCAATCACACAGGAGATCACAGAAGTTTGCAGTGGTGCGAAGGCCCAGAAAAGGAAGGGACGATAATGAGTAAAGGTAAGATTGTACAGGTCATGGGACCTGTTGTAGATGTTGTTTTTGAGAATGGCGATCTTCCGGATATCAAGGACGCCCTTGAAGTCGAAAACAATGGTAAGAAATGCGTTATGGAAGTTTCTCAGCATCTGGGAAATGATGTGGTTCGCTGCATTATGCTGAGCGCCAGTGAGGGACTTCAGAGAGACAGAGAAGTAGTTGCCACAGGAAGTGGAATCAAGGTTCCGGTAGGAGACTGCACTCTTGGAAGACTTTTTAATGTTCTTGGAGAGACAGTTGACGGTGGAGAAGCTCTGGATGATGCAGAGCATTGGGTGATCCACAGGGATCCGCCAAGCTTCGAAGATCAGAAACCGGCCGTAGAGATCCTGGAGACAGGTATCAAGGTCATCGACCTTCTTGCTCCTTATGCAAAGGGTGGTAAGATTGGTCTGTTCGGTGGTGCCGGCGTTGGTAAAACCGTTCTGATCCAGGAACTTATCCAGAATATCGCTACAGAGCATGGCGGATATTCTATTTTTACAGGTGTTGGAGAACGTTCCCGTGAAGGTAACGACCTCTGGTCAGAAATGAAGGAATCCGGTGTTCTTGAGAAAACAGCCTTAGTGTTCGGACAGATGAATGAGCCACCGGGATCCCGTATGCGTGTTGCGGAAACAGGTCTTACAATGGCTGAATATTTCCGTGATACAGAGCACAGAGATGTACTTTTGTTTATTGATAATATTTTCCGTTTTGTACAGGCCGGTTCTGAGGTATCTGCACTTCTCGGACGTATGCCGTCTGCCGTAGGTTATCAACCTACACTGGCAACGGAGATGGGTGAACTTCAGGAGCGTATCGCTTCTACAACTTCTGGTTCTGTAACTTCTGTACAGGCCGTATATGTACCTGCCGATGACCTGACTGATCCGGCTCCGGCAACAACGTTTGCACATCTGGATGCGACTACCGTACTTTCCCGTAAGATCGTAGAGCAGGGTATTTATCCGGCTGTTGATCCGCTGGAATCTACTTCCCGTATTCTGGAAGCTGATGTAGTCGGCGAGGAGCATTATGAAGTTGCACGTAGAGTACAGGAAATCCTTCAGAAATACAAAGAACTCCAGGATATCATTGCAATCCTTGGTATGGAAGAGCTTTCTGATGAGGATAAGAATACGGTATTCCGTGCAAGAAAGATTCAGAAATTCCTGTCCCAGCCATTCCATGTAGCTGAGAACTTTACAGGTATTCCTGGTAAATATGTTCCGCTCAAAGAAACGATTCGTGGATTCAAGATGATCATTGATGGTGAGATGGATCAGTATCCGGAAAATGCGTTCTTCAATGTAGGAACCATTGACGAAGTAATCGAAAAAGCCAAAACTTTATCAGAAGAATAAGGGGTGAGGCTTATGGAAAGTACATTCGGACTTGAAATTTATGCTGCCAACAGACAGTTTTTTGCAGGAAGAGCCAAATCACTGATCATCCCGGCCGAGGATGGACAGAAGGAATTTCTGGCACATCATGCCAATATGATCTGTGCGATCGTTCCGGGTGAGATGCGCTTTGAGGATTCTGAAGGGAACTGGCTGACAGTTGCGGTAAGTTCAGGTTTTGTTGAGATGATCAACAACCGTGCAAAGCTGTTCTGCCTGACTGTGGAACGTCCGGAAGAAATTGATATCCGCAGAGCAGAAGAGGCAAGAGACCGTGCGGAAGAGCAGCTGCGTCAGAAACAGAGCATTGTGGAATATCACAGAAGCCAGGCTGCACTCGCAAGAGCGATGACAAGACTTCGTGTCAGCAAAAATATATAAAAGTAACTGCTAAGACATGAACCGGTTACGGGATGTGAACAGAGAACAGTTACAAACCAAAGTCAGCAAAACAGGACTGCGATTCAGAAATGAATGTGGTCCTGCTTTTTTAGCTTCCAAGTTACTGCGAACGGAGTTAACAGTAACGTTGCTGAAAAATGTCTGTTTTTTCCTACAGGATGATAATTGTAAAGAAAATGCTGCTATGCTATAATTGTCACATTACTTATAATTGCAGAGTCACTCTGCGTGATAATAATTCATATTGCTGTTGATGAATGAACAGTAATGATCTACCGCGAAAAAGATTGGAAATGTTTTGAACTCGTTGTCTGAAGTGGAAAAACTGTAAGGAGACAGAACAATTACAATAAACTATCGTAACCAGACAACAGAGTATAAGAAAGGTTAACTTAAAAAGTATGGCAAGTATTAAAGATGTGGCACAGAAGGCCGGAGTAGGGGTCGGTACTGTGTCCAGAGTAATAAACGGCAGTGGTTATGTTGCCGCTGATACCCGCAAAAAAATTGAACAGGCGATCAGTGATCTGGAATACACGCCGAATGAACTGGCAAGAAATCTGTTTCGCAATCGAACCGGTATCATAGGCGTTCTGATCCCTGACCTGGATCATCCGTTTTTCTCCTCATTTGCACGAGAGACAGAGGTGGCTCTATATAAAAGAGGCTACAAGGCGATGATCTGCAATACAGTAGGAAGCAGCAACAGAGAACGCGACTATCTGAATATGTTGGACCGCAATATGGTGGATGGAATCATTACCGGTGCACATACATTGCATTGGAAGGAATATGTGAACCGGAAGCGTACAATTGTCGCACTGGATCAGGATTTCGGTCCGGAGATTCCTATGGTAGGGTCTGACCATGCTTATGGTGGTAAGCTGGCAGCAGAGATCATGCTGAAAAATAACTGTAAGAGGGTCGTCCACATCACTGGTATTGCTCCGAATGTAGCGGCAAATGACAGACATATCATATTTGAAGAGACGTTGAAGAAGCATGGAGTGGAAGTCCTGGATCTGACCATGGAATGGAATCTGTTTGATCACCAGTCTTACTGGGATGCAGCAGCCGAGGCAATGGAGAAATATCCGGATGCAGATGGTGTATTTGCAGCTGACCAGCCGGCACTCTGCTATATGCACCTTGCCCTCAAAGCAGGGAAAAGAGTCCCGGAGGATCTCAAGGTGATCACTTATGATGGCATGGATGTCAGCAGAATCTGCTATCCGGAGGTAACGGCTATTTGTCAGAATGTGAAATTTCTGGCAGAAACCTGTGCCAAAAGTGTCATAAATCTGATAGAAGACAAGGAACCCGTTCCACACAGACAGATTTTATCCGTGGAATTAAGGCAGGGACAAAGTACCTATCCGGTTGAAATTGATGGTAAATTATAAGATATAAACAAAAAACATAAAAAATATAGCATAAAAAGAAAAATATATCAGCATTTAAACAAAAAAATCTGACAAAATATTAAAACATGCAAGGCTCTAAAATGGCTTTGCATGTTTTTTGTATGCTAAATAGACTATGTTAAAAAAATAACATATACACATATACAATATGCACAAAATTAAAATGCTAAAATTATAAAAATGCACGGAATTGTGCTTGGAAACGAGTTTTTAATCAAATTCTGTTGACAAATACACTTCATGGAAGTATGATAAAGACACGATATGGAACGGCTTCCACAAAAAACTTCTCGAACAAACTTATAAGAATCGGCTGTTTGAGAATATGGAACGAGTTCTAAAATATTTCCTTTCGCGCGGTGGAAATAAACATTAAAGGAGGATTAAGAAATGAAAAAAACCATTAGTCTGGCAATGGCAGCAGCACTTGCAGTTTCAGGAGCAGCAACAACTGTACCGGTATTCGCAGATGACGTGACAAACATCACAATCTGGAGTCCAACAGACAGAGAATCAATTGAAGCATGGTGGAAAGAAAAAATTTCCGAATGGAACGAAGAACATCCTGAGATTCAGGTAAGTCGTGAAGCAATTGACCGTTCAGACTCTTACGCGTATGATAACAAGATTGCTACAGCAGTTACATCCAACGATCTTCCGGATATCTTCTATGTAGACGGACCGCAGGTTTCCTATTATGCAGCTAATGGAATCACAGTTCCGCTGGATGACTATTTTACAGATGAAGACAAAGCAGATTTCGTAAAGTCTTCAATGACGCAGAATACATATGATGGCAAATTATATGCTGTAGGTGCAACAGAATCTTCCGTAGCATTCTATTACAACAAAGATTACCTCAAAGAATGTGGTGTAGATACAGATGATCTGGATTCCCGTACACTCGAAAATCCTCTGACAACAGATGAAGTTGCTGAGATTGCTGAAAAATGTACAACAGATGATTATGTAGGAACACACATCATCATGGACCACGGCGAAGGACTTCCATATGCTCTTGAACCGCTGTATCTTTCTGCTGGAAAAGATTATATCAGCGAAGATGGAAAAGAAGCCGATGGATATGTGAACAGTGAAGAAGCAGTAAACACAACAGCATGGCTTGCAGATCTGATCGCTAAAGGATATGCAAACGTTGAACCGATCACAGATGAATTCCTCAATGGTGCATGTGCAACAATGATCGGTGGTTCATGGGAAATCGCAACACTTGAACAGAATGCTGATTTTGACTGGGGTGTAACTTATTATCCGGTTAATGCTGAAACTAAAAAAGCAGTTTCCCCATGTGGTGACTGGGCAGCAGCAATCTCCAAAGACTGCGAGAACGCAGATGCAGCAGGTGAATTCCTGGCATGGCTGATGAATACTGATAACGTAGCATCTTATGCAGCAGCAATTGCAAAACCTGCAACACGTTCTTCTGCTTATGAAACAGAAGCAATGGCTGAGTACAAAGAAGGTGCAAGAGCTCTTATCGTAGATCAGCTTGAAAACACAGCAGTTCCGCGTCCAAGAACTCCTTCCTATGCTACTTTCTCCGCAGCATATGCAGAAGCAATGACAAACATCTTCTCTGATGCGGCAAGTAATGAAGAAGCAGATACAGATTATATTCAGTCTGAATTTGATACAGTGGTAGATACATTTACAGAAGACTACGAAACATATTACGCTGAATAAGAAAATAAATAAATGAAAACGAAGCCGCATCGGCAAAAAAGCGGTGCGGCTTCGCTTTTTCTGGATAAGAAAAAGGGGGAAAGGCAATGGCAAAGGCAGAAAAAAAGAAGCTTTCCGGCCGTAAACGTGATGAAAGAGTGGCTGCATATATTTTTGTAGCACCGGCAGTGATTCTTCTGATTGCATTTCTTGTTGTACCTATGATCTATACCGTATATTTTTCAGGATTTAAATATCAGATCATGAGACCTGATGCCATGAAATTTATTGGTTTAGAAAACTATCAGAAGCTTTTCAGTGACAAAAACTTCTGGCTTGCATTAAAAAATACAGTGTACTTTACTGTAATTGTTGTTCCGTGTCAGTGTGTACTCGCACTCGCACTTGCACTTCTGGTTTCAAAGAAGTTCCGTGGAGTGGCTGTTTTCCGTACCATGTACTTTGCACCACAGCTTACTTCTATGGTAGTTATCTCCGTACTGTGGTCTGTACTTTACAATGCAAACCCGAACACAGGTCTTATCAACTCCATTCTGGTATCTCTGGGAATGAGCCCGATCAAGTTCCTGAGTGATGCAAGCACAGCGATGAATTCTATCATCTTTATGTCTGCATGGCAGGGCGCCGGTTATCAGATGATGATCTTCCTGGCAGGTCTTCAGGGAATCCCGAGAGACCAGTACGAAGCAGCATCCGTAGACGGTGCTACAAAATTTAAACAGTTCCTTTATATCACTATTCCTGGGCTGAAGGGAACAATTAAATATGTAATCATGATCACTATGATCCAGGCAATGAAACTCTTTACACAGCCATATATCATGACACAGGGTGGACCGAAAAACTCCACAAAGACTCTTGTATACTATATTTATACACAGGGCTTCCAGAAGGGTAACTTTGGTTATGCCTGCTCGATCGCGGCTGTATTCTTTGTAATCGTAGTATGTATGTCTATGGCTATGAAGAAAGTAACTGCGGCAACAGACTGAGAAAGGAGGATATAAATATGAAAAAATCAATGAGGTTTTCTAATGCATTTGGAAAATTTATGTTCTATTTTGGAAATATTATCATCGGTATCATCTTTGTATCTCCTCTGATCTGGATGATTTCCGCATCACTGAAGCCAGAGGCTAAGATTTTTGCAAATATGGATTCACTGACTACTTTTTTACCAGTTCAGGCATCCTTAAGTAACTATGCAGAGGTATTTTCACGATTGAATATGCCACTGGTATTTAAGAATACACTTCTGTATATTGCATTGATCCTGGTTCTTGATCTTCTTGTAAACTCCATGTGCGGTTATGCACTGGCTAAATTTGAGTTCAAAGGTAAAGGTGCAGTTCTGAATCTCGTAATTGCACTGATGGTATTGCCGATGGAAGCTATCATGCTCCCGCTTTATATTGAAATGTCTCAGCTTGGCTGGGTAAACACACTGGCTGCACTTGTTATTCCTTTTGTTGCAAAATGCTTCTCAATTTATATGTTCCGGCAGTTTTTCTGTGATGTTCCGGACGACCTGATTGAAGCAGCGGCAATTGATGGCTGCAGTCCGATCAGAACTTTCTTCCAGATTGTTATGCCAATTTCCAAAACTGTGTATGCTACAGTATTTATTCTTGATTTCGTAGCACACTGGAATGACTTTATGTGGCCATTCCTCGTTATGACAGGTGAGGATAAACGTACGATCCAGCTTGCAGTTCAGTCATTTTTTGGTACCCAGCCGGTGCACTACAGTGCCATCATGGCAGCCCTGGTTGTCTCTGCGATTCCGATGATCATTATGTTTATCTTCATGCAGAAATACTATGTAGAAGGTATTGCATCTTCTGGTATCAAAGGCTAAAATTTTATTTGGATCAGAAATCGGAAACCATGATGTCAGGGTCTTTTGTTACCATGCAAAAAACCTCGTGGGATACTATCTTCTGAATAGTTACAGAATATTACCATAAGGAGAACGAATGTATGATTAGTGAGAAATTACAGAAGGCCAGAGAATTTGAACAGGAACAGTTGAGCAAAATTTCTCCGGAAGAACGTCCTTCTTTTCATGTGACTGGTGGTACAGGCTGGATCAATGATCCAAACGGATTTTCTTATTACAATGGAGAATACCATCTGTTTTATCAGTACCATCCATATTCTAATGAATGGGGTCCAATGCACTGGGGACATCTCAGCAGCAAAGATATGCTTGCATGGAAAAGACTTCCGGTAGTTATGGCACCGGAAGAATCCTATGATAACTTTGGATGCTTTTCCGGAAGTGCTCTGGAGCTTTCTGATGGACGACATCTTCTGATGTACACTGGAGTTGGCTTCGTAGGCGATACTCCGATGGCAAACGGAGAGCTTCCGACTCATCAGACACAGTGTATCGCTGTGGGTGATGGTATCAATTATGAGAAATATGAAAACAATCCGGTCATTACCGGAGATGATATTCCGGAAGGCGGAAGTAAAGTAGATTTCCGTGATCCTAAGATCTGGAAGGAAGACGATGGCTATTTTTATGCTGTGATCTCCAATATGACAGATGATGGAAACAGCAGAATTCTTCTTTACAGAAGTCTGGATGCTTTCAAATGGGAATATGTAACGGTTCTGGATCACAGCGATGCCAGACTTGGCAAGATGTGGGAATGTCCGGACTTCTATGAAGTTGACGGTAAACATGTCCTTGTGGTCAGTCCGATGGCAATGCTTCCGGAAGACCTCAAATTCCATGTGGGGCACAGCGTTATCTATCTGACAGGAACCTATGACAAAGAAACACACAAATTTGTAAGAGAGGATGTACAGCCTCTCGACAGCGGAATTGATTTCTATGCTCCTCAGAGTATGCTCACTCCGGATGGACGTCGTGTCATGATCGCATGGATGCAGGCATGGCCGAATTCCAAGTTTGTTCCGGATGGAGTGAAATATTTCGGACAGATGACAGTTCCGAGAGAAATCAATTATCGTGATGGAAAACTGATCCAGCAGCCGGTAAGAGAAATCGAAAATTATCGTGGCGAACTGGTTGAGCATCACAATGTTGAAATCACAGAAGAAACAGCTCTGGATGGAATCAGCGGACGCGTTCTTGATATGACCGTGAAACTGAAAGTGACTGATGATCTCCGCAAGTTTACAATTAAACTTGCAGCAGATGATACCTATTCTTCATATATTACCTATGATCCGGCAAAAGAAATTCTGAATATTGACAGAAGCAGAAGCGGATATCTCTACGACATCCTCCACAGCAGAGATATTCGGGTGAAACCGGTAGATGGAGAAGTGACATTGAGAATCCTTATGGATAAATTCAGTGTGGAAATCTTTATCAACGATGGAAGCCAGACTGCAACAATGGTTCTGTTTACCCCGCAGGATGCGGATCAGATCACTTTTGCAGCAGAAGGTAAAGCAGAAATCAGTATTGACAAGTATAACCTTGTTTTCTGATAAAACCTCCCAAAAGACAGGCGTAAGCATTAAGCGCGCCTGTCTTTTTTCTGTTCATAAAGGAGAAGCTGTGCTATACTGAAAGGCAGACAAACGGGGATTTTCCCGGATAAATTTACAGAAAGAAGGACAGCAGAATGAGTGAGACAAGAAAGCTGTATTATGAGGATGTATATCAGAAGGAATTTACTGCAGAGGTTCTGGAATGCAGAGAAACTGCTCAGGGGTATGAGATCGTTTTGAATCAGACAGCCTTTTATCCGGAAGGCGGCGGTCAGCCATGTGACCTTGGTACCATAAATGGAATTTCCGTTGTGGATGTACAGGAAAAGAGAAGTGAGATTGTTCATTATACAGAGAAACCGCTGGAAACCGGAAGCAAGGTAACAGGAAAAATTGACTGGGCCAGAAGGTTTGATCTGATGCAGCAGCATTCCGGAGAGCATATTGTCAGTGGACTGGTGCATGAGGCATATGGATATGACAATGTGGGATTTCATATGAGCAGTGATGTGATCACAGTAGATTTCAGCGGGGTTCTGACAGAGACACAGCTTGCTGAGATTGAGGCGGAGACAAATCAGAAAATATGGGAGAACACTCCGGTAGAAATTTTTTATCCGCCAAAAGAAGAACTGGAAAAACTGTCCTACAGAAGCAAAAAGGAACTTACCGGTCAGGTGCGTCTTGTGCGTTTCCCGGGTTCTGATCTCTGTGCATGTTGTGGAACGCATGTCACACATACAGGAGAGATCGGTGCGGTCAAGATCCTTTCCGTAGAAAATTTCCATGAAGGAATCCGCATAACCATGATCTGTGGAAAACGTGTCATGGATTACCTGAATATGATAGATGACCAGAATCATCAGATTTCCGTGAAGCTTTCTGCAAAAACAGGCGAGACAGCGGCAGCGGTAGCCCGGCTGCAGGATGAAAATTTCCGGCTCAAAGGTAAAGTCAGTCATATGGTAGATGAACTTTGTGCGACAGAGGCAAAGAGATGGGAAGATGAGGGAAGTGTCCTTCTGTTCCATGACGGACTGGAGTCAGATCAGGTTCGCAGAATGGCAGACGCTGTTATGCAGACATGCTCCGGCTGCTGTGCGGTATTCTCAAAGGGGGAAGACGGCAGCTATAAGTATGCCATGGGAGAACTAAATGGTGATCTTCGTCAGTTCACAAAAGAAATGAATGTAGCGCTGAATGGAAGAGGTGGTGGAAAACCATTCTTCGTACAGGGTTCAGTGAAGGCATCTGAGGAAGAAATCCGCGGATTTTTCCGCCAGTAAGAGGTAGGATAAATGTTTGGTGAATGTCATGCACATATGTTGATGGATGGAATCGATTACCGTGAGGCGGTTAAGCTGCACAGAGAATCTGTATGTGAGTCAAAAATCCGGGAGTATTTTGAGGCTTACAGAAGAGCAGGGGTTTCTTTTGTACGTGACGGAGGAGATAACTGCGGAGTTTCCAGAAGAGCCGCACAGATTGCCGGAGAATATGGGATCGATTATAGGACACCGGTTTTTGCTATCCATAAAGAAGGACATTATGGCAGGATTGTCGGACGAAGCTTTGGCAATATGAGAGAATTCCACCAGAGAGTCCGGGAAGCGGCAGCGGAGGGCGCAGATTTTATCAAGATCATGACGACGGGACTGCTGGATTTCCGAAACCATGGTGAGATCACAGGTACACCTCTGGATAAGACAGAGGTCAAAGAGATGGTGCATATCGCCCATGAAGAGGGATTTGCCGTGATGAGTCATACAAATGGAATTTATGGCACGCAGGCGGCGATCGAGGCGGGAGTAGATACACTGGAGCACGGTAACTATATGGATGAAGAAACGCTGACCATGCTGGCTGACAGTCATACGGTGTGGGTTCCGACTCTAGTGACGGTCCGTAATCTTCTGGGATGCGGAAGATATGAGGATGAAACTCTGCTTCCGATTATCCATCGGGCAGAAGAAATGGTCAGAACAGCTTTCAGAAAGGGTGTCAAAACAGCTCTTGGGAGTGATGCGGGAGCCTATTGCGTACTTCATGGAGATGGAATTTGTCAGGAATATCAGTCCTTCAGAGAAATACTGGGAGATTCAAAGGAAGTGCAGGACTGGCTGAGAAACGGAGAGGAGATCATCCGAAAGAAATTCAGAAGAAGTTAATAGTTATAAAAACAGAAGATGCCATAATTCTCAGAAGTGTTGAGAGTTATGGCATTTTTTCACTTTAATTGAAGGTTTCAGGAAGTTTGAAGCAGACATGTCTGCGTTGTTCATGCTTATATCTATGCATCTTCGATGTTGAGTGCACAGAGAATATTGGATTTACGTGATTTGGCAGGATTGAAAGTAATCTTAACGGAACTTCCGCTGAGCAGTCCGCCTGTAGAGGAATTGGAAGCATTGTCTATATTGCAGGTAACATACACATTATCATAAGTCAAAAGAGTGAGCGTATTGGAGGTTGAAGCGATAATGTCGCCGGATACAGCAAAGGAAATCCTTTGTTCACTGAGTGATTCGGGAACATCTCCTGTGACTCCGAGGATGGAAATATTCTCTGTAGTGCTGCCGTCAAAATCACCGGTATAAGTGATGGTGACATGAGATCCCGGAGTCGGGCCTCCACTGAAATAGGATGGAAATCCGGACAGATCCAGTTTCATGGTGGTATTTGTACTTTCAATAGTTATCTGCAGGATGTTGGTTTGGATACTCTGGATCACAGCACGCAGTTGGTTTTCCTTTTTACGCTCCTGATCTTTGGAAGGTGCAGGAGTTGGCGTCGGGTCAGGAACCTTAAGAGGATCAATATCAGAGATACTGAGCACTTTGACATGAGAACCGTATAATCTGGAGGGATTTTCCGGATCGGGGGTCTCCAATTCGCCTTTGTAGTGAATATAAACCCAGGTACCTGCCTTGAGGCCGTTTTGATAATACTGTTCTGCACCGGTGCTGGGGAAAGTGGCAGTTTTGCCGCCGCGGGATTTTATGGTGACAGAATTTGCAGTGAGCTGCTGGATCTGTCCATGAGAAGTTTTATCCTTCAGAGTATCGGTCGTATGATAATCATCAACCACCTTAAGTGCACGGACTGTAGAGGTGTCGGTATCGGTAAGCTGTCCCTCATAGATCACACTGACAGAGTCTCCGCGGATAATACCATCCTCAGATTCCAGAGTGGCCTGAGAAACATCAAACGTATAGAGTAGAGAAGAACTGACAAGAGTGAGTTTGTTTCCGGTGAAACTCTGGACAGTTCCCGGCAGTTCATCCATATAGACGCGCGTGCTGTCAGGATGGATATCCTGGATTTCCTGATCATCAGAAGGTATAATCCCGTTGAGGAGATTCTCAGGGCTGCAGCCTGACAACAAAGTAATAAATACACTGCAGAATGACAAAAGAAGCCATTTTTTCATTCTGTTCCTCCCTGTGGCTGAACTCGGAACCAGTATGTATAGAAATCTGTGAATCCGAGAGATGCATAAAGTCTTTTGGCAGGGGTATTTCCCTGTACTACCTGTAAGTAAGCATTCTGTGCACCCTGGTGCACTCCCTCTTTGAGAAGCGCAGTACATATCTGGCGGGCAAATCCCTGTCCGCGATAATTTTCTTTGACATGGATCGCATAGATACCGATGTAGTCACGATCCAGGATGCCGAGGCCAGTGGCAATGATCTTGCCGTTTCTCCAGACAGAAGCACAGATGGTATCCTTTGGGATTGCACGATACATAGAAGGAACCACTGCACGGTGGATCGGATTTGTCATTTTTTTGAGATCAAACAGGCTGGTGATCCAGATATCCGGAATCTCATCGGTAAGTGTTACGTCTGAACATTCGGTACTGAGATTGGCATTTTCCAGATGTAGAGTCATGACTTCTGTTGTATGCTGGATCTCATATCCACGGTTCTCCAGAGTATAGTCAAAATCCGGTGAGACCAGAGGACTGATCTTGAAGATTGCAGGTGAGCCAAGGCGTTTGTAAACGTCTTCGCAGTAGGAGACCTTTTCTCTCCATGGTAAGGTTGAACTGCCAAATTGTTCAACGCTGTTGGTTCTGTGTGTATAAAAATAAGAAAACCGAAGAATCCAGCCGTCATAAAGTTCCATTTTATGTGAAGGCCAGGCATTTAATGACATATCTTCGATTTTTTTGATGTTTTTTTCCATGAAAATGCCTCCCGTTTCAAAACTATGTATTATTATACTGTGCGGCAAGTACTCTGTAAATACAGGATAAATATTACCTGTGAGCAGTTACACATATTATACAAAAGCCCTCAAAAAACTGCAATAAGCCTGAGGCGAAGACAGGAAGAAATTTGACAAAAAAGCAGAAACAGGCAGAATCTGGCTGTCTGGATTTGGTGAACGAATTTTCTTTACAAACAGCAGAAGCCAAGACTATAATAAGACTCACCAGAAATCTTCTGGTATTCCCACCGTCGGTTCTGACGGAATAACCCCAATTTTTTTATAATCAAATATCAGGAACAAGGAGGCGGATTATTTATTGCTGATCAAATGCTGCTTCTGACGATTGCCGGTGTATCTGTAATTATGGATCTTTACAGTATGAAGGTTAAGAACAACTGGATTTTATGTTCTCTTCTGGCAGGAGCAGGGTATTGCTTCTGGAAGAGTGGTTTTGCCGGTCTTATAAGATTTGTGCCGGGAGCTCTGGTGCCACTGGCAATCCTCGGGTGGATGTTTTATTTTCGAATGCTTGGTCCAGGTGATATTAAAGTATTCTGTGCACTGGGAGGAATCATGGGTCCTGCGAAGATTCTGTGGTGTATCTGGTTTTCCTTTCTGTGCGGTGCAGGAATTTCGCTTGCACTTCTGATCTGTTATACCGGGATTAGAAAGAGAATGAGTTATCTGGCAGCATATCTTGCTGAATGCATCAGGACGGGAAGGCCAAAGCCTTATTATCAGACGGGAAATACACTGGAAAATATTCATTTTACAGTACCTATTTTTATGAGTGTGATGCTTTATACAGGAGGTTTATATTGAAAAAACAAATTTTTGCAGTCTGTGACCTTGAAGCGGATTATGCCCGGAATTTCATGGAATATCTGAATCGAAGAAATAATCTTCCGTTCGAAGTCCAGGCATTTACAAGTGTGGAAAGTCTGGTAGCTTATGCACAGAAAACACACGTAGAATTGCTGTTGATCTCAGTGGATGCCATGTGCAGGGAAGTTCGTGAACTGGACATTGGAAAGGTTGTGATTCTTACAGAAGGAAGCAGACCGGAAGAGTTGGATATGTATGCAGAGGTCTATAAATATCAGTCTTCGGCAGAGATCATCCGTGAGGTGATGGCGTGCTATGGGGAAGAAAGAGATGTTTTTCCCATACAGAGCCCTGCATTGAAAAAGAAGACAGAATTTCTGGGTGTGTATTCTCCTCTTGGCAGATGTCTGCAAACTTCTTTTGCATGGACATTGGCACAGATATTAAGCGAAGAACGTGCAGTGCTTTATCTGAATATGGAAGAATATTCCGGATTTGAAGAACTGATGCATCAAAAATTTTCCTGTACACTCAGCGACCTGCTCTATTATGTAAGACAGAAAAGTCCAGGCATCATTCTGAAGCTGAACAGTATGATTCAAAATGTGGGAAAACTCGATTTTGTTCCACCGGTACAGCTGCCGGAGGACATCAGAGAAACCGCCTGGAAGGACTGGGAATATCTTTTTCAGGAACTGCTTCTTCATGGCAGTTATGATGTGATCGTAGTGGATATGGGGAATGGAACAGAAGAACTCTTTCAATTGCTGGAGTTATGTAAGTTTATTTATATGCCTGTATGTACAGATCTCATTTCCCAAAGTAAACTTCAGCAGTTTGAAAATCTTCTTGATATGAGAGGATATTCCCATCTGCTTGAAAAGACTGTAAAAATGAGTCTTCCCTTCTGTGAGACATCAGGAAATGCAGATTATCCGGAATCCCTGATATGGAGTCCGCTTGGAAATTATGTGAGAGAACTTCTTGGAAAGGAGACTTCACATGAACAGTGACTGCTTCAGAGTACTCCGACAGCGTCTGATGGAAAAGCTGGATCTGGCGAGAGAGTTATCAGATGAAGAGATTCTGGAAGAGATTGATGATCTGCTCCTGAATGGAAAACAGGAAGAGGCGCTTTCACTCAGAGAAAAAATAGCACTTCGGCAGGAACTCTTTTATTCTGTACGAAAACTGGATGTTTTGCAGGAGCTTATTGACGATAATACTGTGACAGAGATCATGGTGAATGGACCGGATCATATTTTTGTGGAGCGTGCCGGGAAACTGAGAAAATGGGAAAAAGGATTTACTTCCAGAGAAAAACTGGAAGATGTTATACAGCAGATTGTAGGAAGATGCAACCGGGTTATTAATGAATCCATGCCTATTTGCGATGCACGTCTGGAGAATGGTGCCAGAGTAAATGCAGTGATTCGTCCGGTTGCCCTGGAAGGACCGATTCTTACAATACGAAGGTTCCCGGATACACCGATCACAATGGAGAAGCTGATCGCTCTTGGCAGTCTTCCGCCGGAATGTGCACAGTTTCTGGCAACACTTGTAAAAGCAAGATATTCGATGGTTATCGGCGGAGGAACCGGCAGTGGGAAAACTACATTTCTGGGAGCATTGTCCAATTACATTCCAAAAGATGAGAGACTGATCACAATCGAGGATAATGCAGAACTTAAAATCCAGGGAGTGCAGAACCTGGTTCGTCTGGAAGCCAAGATGGCAAACGTGGACGGAGGTACTTCGATCACAATACGCGACCTGATAAAAACAGCACTTCGAATGCGTCCTGACAGAATTGTAGTAGGAGAAGTCCGCGGAGGTGAGGCGGTTGATATGCTTCAGGCACTTATATGTACTATATCTGTCTCTTATACACATCTGACGCTGCCGACGATAAGGCTC
>ERZ1027033.37-NODE-37-length-95804-cov-13.278938_pt1 | contig 95804 bp, 76 predicted proteins | sample MGYA00519444_ERZ1027033 | MGnify/ENA primary metagenome ERZ1027033 (study PRJEB26926, sample SAMN06164887) | human gut metagenome | biome: ENVO:00009003; feature: ENVO:2100002; material: ENVO:00002003 | host: Homo sapiens | place: USA | collected 2012 ...
GCCTTATCGTCGGCAGCGTCAGATGTGTATAAGAGACAGGTAGGTATACTGTTCATAAATATTCTTCGTCTTATAAAACATTGATTGCGCGCAAATTTACAATTTTATTCTGTTATATAACAGAAAACAAGAGTTCTCTTACGTTTTTTTGATTTTTGGAGCATCTTTTTTAGGCTATCTGTTTGATTTCTAATTTTGAAAGCATATATTTGTCACTGATTTTGGTAAAACTTTTGTGTTACATTTAATAATTAATCATTTTCGTTATGAATAAGGCAGATCTTATCAGCGCAGTCGCCGCTGAAGCCGGCTTGAGCAAAGTCGACGCAAAAAAAGCAGTTGAAGCTTTCGTTTCAACTGTAACAAAAGCCCTCCAAGAAGGGGACAAAGTATCATTAATCGGATTCGGAACATTCTCTGTTGCTGAAAGAAGTGCAAGAACAGGTATCAACCCATCCACAAAAGCAACGATTACTATTCCTGCTAAAAAAGTAACCAAGTTCAAACCAGGTGCTGAACTGGCAGACGCAATTAAATAATTGCTATTTTACATAAAAGGACTTAAGGAAAGGGGCGCCGGTACTAGCGCCCTTTCTTCTTCATTTTTCTATTTGAACCTATGAAACCTAAAATGACAACCTTATTTAAATTCCTGATCAGCGCTGCTGTATGCGCATATTCAACACAAGTTCTTCATGCGGAAGATACAAAACTACCTTATTGGAAAGATATTCAGACCGTAGCCGTCAACAAGGAATATCCACGCACAGCTTTCATGACTTACGACAACCGGAACCAGGCACTGACCGGCGAGTATGAGAACAGCCCTTATTACAAACTACTAAACGGTACATGGAACTTTTATTATGCAGATGCATACAAAGATCTGCCTGCCAACATTGAGCAACCGGATGCCAACATAGCCTGGAAGGAGATTAAAGTACCCGGCAACTGGGAAGTACAGGGCTACGGAGTGGCCATCTACACCAATCATGGATACGAATTCAAACCCAGAAATCCACAACCGCCGCAGTTACCCGAAACCAATCCGGTCGGTGTGTATCAGCGTGATATCGAAATTCCCGCCGATTGGGATGGACGCGACATATTCCTCCGTTTGGAAGGAGCAAAATCCGGTGTATACGTGTATGTCAACGGACAGGAAGTGGGATACAGCGAAGACTCCAAGAATCCGGCAGAATTCTTAATCAACAACTACCTGAAACCCGGCAAAAACTCGCTGGTCATCAAAATATTCCGCTGGAGTACCGGTTCTTATCTGGAATGCCAGGACTTCTGGCGCATGAGCGGTATTGAACGTGATGTATTCCTGTTCTCACAGCCCAAAACCCACATCAAAGATTTCAATGTGGTGTCTACACTGGACGACACTTATAAGAATGGTATCTTCAAACTGAATGTGGACGTAACCAACCATACAGCAGCCAACAAAGAGGTAACCGTAGCATACGAATTGCTGGATGCCGCAAAGAAAGTGGTTGCAGAAGGTAACACCCCCTGTCCTGTTACAGCAGACGGGCAGAAGAGCATCTCTTTTGAAGCCGCCCTCAGCAACGTCAAGACCTGGACATCAGAACACCCTAACCTGTATCGGTTACTGATATCTCTGAAAGACGGAGAAAAAACAAGCGAAATCATTCCTTATACGGTAGGTTTCCGCCGTTTCGAGATCAAACCAACCGATCAGATAGCCGAAAACGGCAAACCATACGTTTGCTTGTTCGTCAACGGCCAACCCATCAAGCTGAAAGGTGTAAACATACACGAACATAATCCCGAAACAGGACATTATGTTCCCGAAGAGCTGATGCGCAAGGACTTCACCCTGATGAAACAGAACAACATCAACAGCGTGCGCCTCTGCCACTATCCGCAAGACCGCAAGTTCTATGAATTGTGTGATGAATATGGTATCTATGTATATGATGAAGCCAACATCGAAAGCCACGGTATGTATTATAACTTAAGCCGGGGCGGAACATTGGGCAACCATCCCGAATGGCTGAAGCCGCACATGGACCGTACCATTAATATGTACGAGCGTAACAAAAACCATCCCTCTGTAGCCATCTGGTCATTAGGAAACGAAGCCGGAAACGGTTATAATTTCTATCAGACCTATTTATGGCTGAAAGAACGCGAAGTAAAAGGCATGAACCGTCCTGTAAATTATGAACGCGCCCTTTGGGAATGGAACACAGATATGTATGTACCCCAATACCCCAGTGCCGCCTGGCTGGAAGAAATAGGCAAAAAAGGCAGCGACCGTCCCATCGCACCATCCGAATATTCACACGCTATGGGCAATTCCAATGGTAATCTGGCAGCACAATGGAGAGCAATCTACAAGTACCCGAACCTGCAAGGCGGTTACATTTGGGACTGGGTAGACCAAGGTATTCTGGAAACAGACGAAAATGGACGTACCTACTGGGCCTACGGAGGTGATTACGGGACCAATGCACCCAGCGACGGAAACTTCCTATGCAATGGAATCGTAGCTCCGGACCGCACTCCGCATCCGGCCATGACAGAAGTGAAATATGCACATCAGAATGTAGGTTTCGAAGCCATCGACCCGGCTGCCGGCAAATTCCTGGTAAAAAACCGTTTCTACTTCACCAACTTGAAAAAGTATATGATCAGTTATACCGTAAAGGCAAACGGAAAAACAATCAAAGGCGGAAAAGTATCATTAGATATCGAACCGCAAGGTTCCAAAGAACTGAACATCAACCTCAACGGATTGAAACCCAAGGCCGGCACAGAATATTTTGTAGATTTTGTAGTTACCACCACAGAACCGGAGCCCTTGATTCCTGCAGGGCACGATATTGCTTCCGAACAATTCCGCCTGCCCATAGAACCATTGGCTATGACCGGACATAAAGCAAGCGGCAAGACTACCGTCAGCACGGATGGTGACATCATCACCGTATTATCACCACGTATGCAGTTCGTTTTCAACAAGAAAAGCGGACTCGTGACTTCATACAAAGTAAACGGTACAGAATATTTCGCTGAAGGTTTTGGTATTCAGCCTAACTTCTGGCGCGCACCGACGGACAATGATTATGGTAACGGTGGGCCTAAGCGCGAGCAAATATGGAAACAGTCCAGCAAGAATTTCAATGTAGCGGATGTTACCACAACAACAGACGGCAACAAGACCGTATTAACAGTCAATTACCTACTGGCGGCAGGCAATCTGTACATCATGAAATATACCATCTATCCCGACGGTGTGGTTCATGCAGGCATCACCTTTACTTCTACCGATATGAAGGCTGCCGACACGGAAGTATCAGAAGCTACCTTAATGGCCACTTTCACACCGGGACAGGATGCTCAACGCCTTGCCTCTTCCAAACTGAACGTACCACGTATCGGTGTACGTTTCCATTTGCCATCCGATATGAACCAGGTAGAATACTTCGGACGCGGACCGGGTGAAAACTACATCGACCGTAATGCAAGCAGCTTCGTTGATCTCTACCGCACTACAGCCGACCAGATGTACACCAACAACTATGTCCGTCCGCAAGAAAACGGACACCGCACCGACACCCGTTGGGTAGAACTGACCCGCAAAGGCGGAAAAGGATTGTTAATACGTGCCGACAGCACTATCGGATTCAATGCCCTGCGCAACTCCGTAGAGGACTTTGACTCGGAAGAAGCTATCAGCCGTCCCCGTCAGTGGACTAACTTCACTCCCGAAGAAGTTGCTAACCATAATGAGGAAAAAGCTAAAAATGTAATACGCCGCATGACACATGTCAATGATATCACCCCACGTAATTTTGTGGAAGTATGTATTGATATGAAGCAACAAGGTGTAGCCGGTTATGACAGCTGGGGAGACCGCCCTCTGCCGGAACATACCCTACCCGCCAATAAGGAATATCATTGGGGATTCACATTGATGCCGGTAAAATAAAAACATAGCAAGCATTCCTTCCTTAATAAGAAGAGTATGTCAGAACTCCGATGGCACTATCATATAGATTGTCATCGGAGTTTCATTTCCCATCCTACATTTCAATTATAACCTGAAAACAAGATCAGTCTGATTTATATTTGCTAGCTTTGTACTCAAAAAATCGAACACATGGAACAACAAGGAGAAATCATACTCTACCAGCCGGATGAATCAGTGAGGATGGAAGTGCGCATTGAAGATGAAACAGTGTGGCTGACCCAAGCACAAATAGTAGAACTATTCCAATCCAGCAAAGCCAATATAAGCGAGCATCTAAAGAACATTTATAAATCAGAAGAACTAATCCAAAGTTCAACCGTTCGGAATTTCCGAACAGTTCGCCAAGAAGGCAACAGACAGATTACCCGTAACTTAGAATATTATAATTTAGATGTGATTATATCAGTAGGATACCGTGTAAATACGAAACGAGGAATCCAATTCCGCCAATGGGCTAATAAAATACTTAAAGAGCATATATTACGAGGATATTCTATCAGCCAACGGTTGGAAACTCTGGAAAAGACGGTAGCAAGCCATAGTGAAAAGATTGATTTTTTTGTCCGCACCTCTCTCCCTCCGGTCGAAGGAATTTTCTTCGACGGACAGATTTTCGATGCATACGCTTTCGCCACGAACCTTATCAAATCCGCCAAGAATTCCCTTATCCTGATAGACAACCATATAGATGAAAACACACTTCTCATGCTTTCCAAACGCACAACAGGAGTAGATGCCACCATCTATACGCAACGAATCACACCGCAACTTCAACTAGACCTTACCCGGCACAACAATCAATATCCACCTATAAACATAAGAACCTACCGCCAGGCACATGACCGTTTTCTTATTATAGACCAATCCGACGTATATCACATCGGAGCCTCTTTGAAAGATTTGGGAAAGAAACTGTTTGCCTTCTCCAAAATGAATATTCCGGCATCTATCCTCACAAAACTGCTATAAAGATGAGAGAAACAGAGTCCAATAATAAAGTCCTACTAGGCATGAGCGGAGGAACAGACAGTTCCGTAGCCGCCCTTCTATTGCAGGATGCAGGATACGAAGTAACCGGCATCACTTTCCGCTTTTATGAAAAAGAAAATGATACAGAGTATCTGGAGGACGCCCGCGCTTTATGTGAACGTCTGAACATCCCCCATCTCACATACGATGTTCGTGACACCTTCCGGAAAACCATCATTGACTATTTCATCAACGAATATATGGCAGGTCATACCCCAGTTCCCTGTACCTTGTGCAACAACTACCTGAAATGGCCTCTTTTGAAGAAAATATCCGATGAAATGGGAATTTATCACTTCGCTACAGGACATTATGTACGCCGGCGCTTCATCAATGGATGCTATCACATCACTACCGGTGCCGACCCGGATAAAGACCAATCCTTTTTCCTATGGGGGCTGCCACAAGAAATCCTGCAACGTATGCTTCTCCCTATGGGCAACCTGACTAAAGCCCGTGTCCGTGAAATCGCGGCAGAGCGTGGTTTTCTGAAAGCCGCCCATAAACGGGACAGTCTGGGAGTATGCTTCTGCCCCATGGACTACCGCACATTCCTACATAAGGAATTACCTGAAGGAAGTATCCTACCGGGTAAATTCTTCGATGAAATGGGGAATTTTATCGCACGGCACAAAGGTTATCCTTTCTATACCATCGGCCAGCGGAGAGGATTGGGCATAGATCTTAACCGGGCTGTCTTTGTCAAAGAAATCATTCCGGCAGAAAACAAAGTCATACTGAGCGACTTGAAAGCACTGGAAAAAACAGAAATGAGACTGAAAGAATGGCGCATCACCAATCCCGCTTTATTACTAGACAAGGACGACATCATCGTCAAAATACGCTATCGGAAACAAGCCAACCGCTGCACAGTAACCCTGCAACCGGATAACACCCTGCATGTACAACTGCACGAGCCGCTGACAGCCATTGCTCCGGGACAGGCAGCCGCTTTCTATAGGGATGATGTAGTACTGGGTGGGGGCATTATCATCTAATTCCAGACACTTTCAAATCATATTTCGGCCCTCTTTTTTGTTGCTTCAAGATTTTCTTGATAACTTTCCGTCGTTCTTCACCTTCAGGTCGAGAAACCGGAAAGTGAAAATAGACATGTATCCGGATCAAACCTTAAATAAATAGAGATGAAAAGTAGAAATTATGCAGGCATATCCTTACTTGCCTCATTAGCCGCCTGTAACTCTGCAACAGCAGAAACCGTTCAAAAAAACAGTACGCAGGCCCCCCAAAAGCCCAATGTTATCGTTATTCTGGCAGATGACCTGGGATATGGAGATTTAAAATGTTACGGAGCCAAGAATGTAGAAACTCCCCATGTTGACAAACTGGCATCGGAAGGCATTCGTTTTACTAATGCACATACCGTAGCCGCTACCAGCACCCCATCCCGCTACTCCTTGCTGACAGGAGAATATGCATGGCGCAGACCGGACACGGACATTGCCGCAGGAGATGTAAAAATGATTATCCGTCCCGAACAATACACCATGGCAGACATGTTTAAAAGTGCCGGATATGCTACAGCCGCCATCGGCAAATGGCATCTGGGCCTGGGAGACAAGACAGGCGGACAGGATTGGAATGCTCCTTTACCAGCCGCTTTAGGTGACTTAGGCTTTGACTATCACTATATCATGGCCGCTACAGCCGACCGTGTACCTTGTGTATTTATAGAAAACGGCAAGGTAGCCAACTATGATCCGTCCGATCCCATAGAAGTGAGTTACACCAAGAACTTTCCGGGAGAACCGACCGGCAAAGATAATCCCGAATTACTGTATAACCTACATCCCAGCAACGGACATGACATGTCCATCGTCAATGGCATCAGCCGCATCGGATTTATGAAAGGGGGCGGAAAAGCACTTTGGAAAGACGAGAACATTGCCGATTCCATCACCGTTCATGCCATCGACTTTATCAAACAGCATAAAGACGAGCCTTTCTTTATGTATTTTGCAACCAATGATGTACACGTTCCTCGTTTTCCCCATGACCGCTTCCGTGGAAAGAATCCTATGGGACTACGCGGAGACGCAATCGCCCAATTCGACTGGACGGTAGGCCAGCTGATGGAAACATTGGACCAACTTGGACTAACTGAAAACACGCTGATTATTCTATCCAGCGACAATGGTCCGGTTGTAGACGACGGATATAAGGACAAGGCAGAAGAGCTGTTGAACGGACATACACCTTCCGGTCCGTGGAGAGGAAACAAATACAGCGCTTTCGAGGGTGGAACAGCCGTTCCGGTCATTGTCCGCTGGCCACAGAAGATAAAACAGACAGGAGACTCGGACGTATTAATGTCACAGATTGACTGGCTAGCCTCTTTAGGAGCTTTGATCAACGCCAGATTACCTAAAGGCAGCGCTCCGGACAGTTATGACCGTTTAGGGAATCTGATAGGAACCGACAAGACAGACCGCCCCTGGATTGTGGAACAATCCATGAACCACACGTTGTCCGTCCGTACCAAAGACTGGAAATACATTGAACCGAATGATGATCCGACCACTTTCATGAAAGCAGAAAAAATAGAAACCGGAAACCTGAACGTTCCCCAGTTATATGAAATGGAAAAGGTGAGCGAACAAGAGAATGTAGCAGAAAAGTATCCTGAGAAAGTATTTGAGTTGCAGACCATTCTGAGGCAAGTACGCAATAAGAGAATAAAGATGTAAACTGGACTCATCCAATAAGAGGATATTTCAAAAATTCGAAATAACCATCAAATGTTCCACCGTATGGGCAGGCCCATGAGCCCGCCCATACAACATAACGACAACAAAAATCACTTTTGACTCATTTACATAAAACACAAAAGCATTCCATCACAACAACTCACTCATTACCAAGAGCTTCCCGTGCAACAGTCTTTCAAAACCTCCTCAATCGGTATGCCGGTGCGAAATACATCTGCTTCGGAGATTCTCTCGGACAGAATGTAAAATCAGCCCCTCGTTACCTCCCGGTAGCTCGTAGGCATCAGAAGAACCTATTCTCATCATACCTTCACCTCACTCCATTTGATATTTCACCCAGGTGAAGCAGTTATTCCACTTGGGTGAAAGCGGCTGTTCACCTAAGCGAAGCTGCCTCTTCACCTTAGTGAAGCAATGAACGCACCCGAACAAAAATACGCCTTATGACGCTCCCCTGCAAGGGAACAACCGTAGCTATGACACAGGAATCAGAACAACCGATATCCGTCAAACCAAATTTGGCAGCGGAGAATGGCAAACCGTTTCGGGGGGATTTAGAATGTATTTTCACGGTACATTACTGATTTACAGCAAAATACCGTGAGCAATCCAAGATAACAATATACGTATAATCAAAAAAACTCCCTTGGTACAACCAAGGGAGACAGGTATACATTTCCTTTAAAAGTTCCGGATGCAGTTGGGATTATAAAGCAGCCCTTCGGCTGCTTTATGTTTCTCTATCCTCTGTGTTAGCATTTAAAGGAATGATTCATCTTTTACTTATTACTTGCCTTAACAAACTTATAAAGCACGAAAGTCTTGGGCGCCATCTCTACATTCAGTACATTACCCTCAATCGTAACATCACTTTCTTTCGGAGTAATGACATTCGGATGCTCTACCGTGTTATCTTTATCCAAATCGGCAGACTGGAGCGTGATGCATTTACCTTCCACAAGTTTATCACTCTTCTTCAATCCGTTGAAAGTCACTGATACCGGTTGTGCCTTATCCGAAGTATTGGCAATTTTCACGATACAAGCCTTTTCATCCTTATCCCATACGGCACTGGCAAACAGACCATCCTGTCCTTCCTGACCGCTCACAGCTTTTTTATCCATTGTCAACGGCAATACATGCGTGCCTTTATTATGACTGTACAACTGTTGTACATAGTAACTGCAAGTACGGACGGAATTCAGATTATCAAACCAAATCAAATCCGGACGCCACTGCCACCCTTCCACATGAGCAAACAAAGGCGCATAAGTAGCCATGTGTACCACATCGGCATTGCGTTCCAGTCCGGTCATGAACGCAGCTTCCATTAAAGCAGCATTAAAATGGTTCCATTTCTTGCCTTTTCCATGACAAGCATATTCTCCGGCAAATACCTTCGGACCTTTGCGGTCGTAATTGTCATAACGGTTACCTTGTGCCAGGAACCAGCTTTCGGGACGATAGAAATGCTCATCCACCAAATCCACTTTCAGATTTTTCATTTCCGGCCATAAGTAATCAAAGTCTTTACCTTCAGACTGAGGTCCCGAACTGCCGACAATCTTGATTTCGGGATGCGCCTTACGAAGCACCTCGACAAACTGTTTCAGACGTTCCGGATATTCCGGTCCCCATTGTTCGTTACCAATACCCAAGAACTTCAAGTTGAAGGGAGCAGGGTGTCCCATATCCGCACGAACTTTTCCCCAAGTAGTCGTAACATCACCATTGGCAAATTCAATCAGATCCAATGCATCCTGTATATACGAATCAAGTTTGGACAAGCTGACCTGCTGGTCGGGATCATTCTGATACTGGCATACCAGTCCGCAGTTCAGAATAGGCAACGGTTCGGCGCCTATATCCTCCGACAACTGGAAATACTCAAAGAAGCCCAGTCCGTAAGTCTGGAAATAATCGGGGAAGAAACGATGCTTGAACGTATAATGCCAGCGGTTTTCATTCAACGGACGATTCTCTACCGCACCTACTGTTTTTTTCCATTCGTAACGGGTAGCCTCATCCGTACCTTCCACAATACAGCCGCCGGGAAAACGGAAAACACCGGGTTTGATATCATATAAAGCCTGCACCAAGTCCTTGCGAAGACCGTTCTTACGCTCTTTCCAAGTATCCACAGGGAAAAGAGAAACATGTTCCAGATCCACCGTTCCCGCACTTTCAAGGAAAATACGGAGATGAGCCTTGGGTTCCGTTCTCGGCGATTTCAATATCACCTCATATTGTTTCCAATCCTTCGAGTTCACTGTCAGTTCTTTTGACTCAAAAGCCTGACGTTCCTCCATCGTATCATTCTTGATCAATTCAATGCGAAGTTTCTGGTTCTCACCACGTGCCCATACGGAAAAACGGTACTCGGCTCCTTCCTTGACACCTATACCGAAGAAACCTTCGTTTTCAATCCCTGTATGTTTTTCCCTATGCCCGGAATTACCCAGACGGACATAATGCGGATTTCGTTCAAACGGCCCGTCATCCATCAAGGTCACGTTACCGAAAACATTCCACCCCATAAAACGTTGCGGGAATTCGAATGAACGGTTCTTTACCAGTTCGGCATACAATCCTCCGTCGGCTCCATAATTAATGTCCTCAAAAAACAAACCATACATGGTTGGTTGTATTTCCGCACCAAGTTTATTGGTCTGCACGACCATGTTGTGCGCATTCTGTGCATGTAGCGCTACTCCGGCAGCAAATACCCATGCTGTGAATAGAGTTCGGTGTAATTTCATGATAGTAATATTATTAATTTTTATTAGTTAATTCTCTTTCCCCATACAGAATGCCCTTGAGCATCCAGGCCGGTAAAGAGAATGGTTTCTGTTTCATTTTCCCAATCGTGTCCGGCAAAGATAATCAAATTGTTAATATCTTCTGTGGCTGTTTTTATAGTAAGAAGTTGTTTTTTAACATTAAAATCCCAAGTTGCATCTCCAACACTGCCATCTGCTTCCAAAACGACACGGGCAGACAATGCCTGCTCCCCATTTCGCAAGTCTCCTTCGCCCCACATTATCTGACCGGCCTCCAAGCTACGTTCCAGAGGCGGTTCCTGAAGACGGATAATTTCCCACTCACCTGCCAAATCTTCTTTAGTGAAAGAGCGCGGAGCAGTACCTGCATAGCGTTCGGGAGAAACCACAGGCCATCCGTTTACAGTAAAGAACACTTCACGTACATGCAGATCCATCAACTGGTTCTGAGGAGAGAGCCGGCCCTGATGAGCCATAAAATAACGGCCGTCACCGGCATCAATAAGACCGCAATGAGCCGTTCCCGCCCATCCCGGATGATTTTCGAAGCGGTAAGGAGCTGTCAAAATGGGAACATTATTCGTTGTATCTTTTATATCCTCTCCATAGAAATCCACAAAAGGCCCTTCGGGAGAATCGGAATAAGCGACACGTACATTATAGGTAGTCATCAGCGGATCGTAGGATGTAAACAGATAATATTTGCCAAGTTCCGGCTGATACATGATTTCCGGCGCTTCCAGATTGTCTTTCCGGTAATTGGCCCGGCGTGCTATCAAGTGCCCATGATCCTCCGGCTGCATAGTCATTCCTGTTTCGGGATTCAGTTCCACACAGTACAGACCGCCGAAATAAGAGCCATAATGCATCCACCACTTTCCGGTTTCCGGGTCCTCAATAACAGAAGGGTCTATGGCATTCATCGCATCCCCTTCCCCTGTCTTGACCACACACCCTTTCTGTATCCAGGGACCTTCGGGAGAATCCGACTCGGCCATACCGATATAGGATGTATTCCTGCCGAATGCCGATACACAATAATACAAACGATAAATACCCTGATAAGGCATCAGGAAGGGAGCCCAAATGTTAGTCGCCCCTTTTCCTTCCGCCTGACTATGGACCCATTCTATAGCCGGAGCAGGTATTTCGGGAAAGGCCCATCCCACAAAATCCCAATGTACCAGATCTTTTGATTTGCGTACCTGGATAAAACCTAACGGTACATTCTTCTCTTCCGCCTCTTTCCGGTTCTCGGCAAAGATAGCATCAGTGGAATACATATAATAGGTATCCCCTATTTTTTTACAGGCCGGATCGTGTACATTATACGTTCCCCACTGCTTGTAATTTTCCATAGACGAAAGGGCGGTATAATCATCCACCCAAGGATTCGGTGAAGGAACAGGCACGAAAGCCGTAGGTGCATTGCATGATACCAATGCCCCTACGACCAACAGGCCTAAACCAACCAACCTATTTATTATTAACCTCTTCATGTCCATGAATAATCTTTGAGGAAAAAATTGCTGTTTCATAGTATTTTGTTTATTATATGACCATTTGCTAATGTACTAATTTGTCAATGGCCATGTGGCATATAGCGCAGCCAATCGGCACATTGACACATTGACTAATTATTATTAATGCAAATATAGCTGCAACCAAAAGCTCGCCAGGTGGACAATATCGCTTAAAGGGTGGACATTTGTACAGCAGAGGGATAAAAATGATTTGTTTGTTTTTAAGGAAAAACGAAAAGGTATATCTTTGTTTCCATAATGGTATATTCTTACGTCATTAATGAACTACACACTATGAAAAGACATTCTTTGCTATTTGCTCTGTTCATCTTTCTGTCGAGCCTGTCTATACAAGCTGAAGGGACCGCCGGAAAATGGTCTGAACGCTATAACGTCACCGCTATTACGATGGATGAAGGACTGCCTCACAACTTCGTGGACGATATATTGAAAGACAGTCAGGGCTTTTTATGGATTGCCACCCGTGGGGAAGGAATCGCCCGTTATGACGGTTATGAATTTACCGCCTTCAATATGGGAAGCACCCACACCAAACTACGAAGCAACTTCATAAACAAACTGTGTGAGGATAACTTCAAGCGTATTTGGGCTGTCAGTGAAATGGGTATTGACATATTGGATATACAAACCATGCAGACTGTACAAGTCGCTGATACGAAAGACAAACTTATTTCACTGTGCAACCGCCCCTCCCATCTCATTCTCCATAGCAAAGCGGGAAATATTTGGGTTTGTTCGGAAAACAATTTATTCAAAATTACCTTTGACAAACAAGGAAATATAAGACAGATCATTAAAATATGCGAAGTGCCGGCAGGAGAATCCGTCCGGACTATTTGTGAGGTGGAAGACTATCTTTGGATAAACTACAAAGACGGTATCTACCGCATCAAAGAATCGGCTATGGAAGTACAGGAACCCACATTCATTTCATCTGCCCTGCAATTACCCGGTGTGTCCATACAAGTAATCTGCCGGAAAGAAAATGAAATTTGGATTGGCAGCGCACAAGGCCTTTTCCGATACAATATGGATACGGAACTGATGAAGCATTATATGTACGATCCGAATGACAACAACTCGCTTTCCCAAAACTTTATCACAGACATAGCAGAAACAGGAGAACATACCATGCTGGTTGCCACCCTAAAAGGTATAAACCTTTATAATGCGTTGACAGACAATTTTGAGCGGATAAATAAAGATACCGGAGAAGGAGAAATTGTACAAAACACATTGAACTGTGACTTCGTAAACTGTCTGCTGACCGATGGTGACATTATCTGGGTAGGAACCGAAGTGGGAGGGCTGAACAAGATGAGCCGCCGGATGCTGTTGGTACAAAACTATTATCATATTCCCACCATTCCCGAAAGTCTTTCCCAAAATCCCGTCAATGCCATTTATGAAGACCCGTCGGGTGTTTTATGGGTAGGAACCGTAGAAGGAGGTTTAAACCGGCGGGCTCCCGGCAGCAACACTTTTGAACACTATACCACTGATGCACCCGCCCACCTAAGCCATAATACCGTCAGTTGTTTTACCAGCGATAACGATGGAAGGCTCTGGATAGGAACCTGGGGAGGAGGCATAGGATGGATAGACATGAAAAATCCGCAGAACAAACAATTCCACCACATAGAAATACCCGAATACGGAGACTTCTCATGGGGATGGGCCGGAAGTATCTGCTATGACCACTTGAATAATGCCATCTGGGTGGGAACCAGTACCAATATCTATGTTTACGACTTGAAAACACAAACGCTCACCGAACCATTCAAGGGTATGAACCTAGGTGGAATTGAAGGCTGTACAGGATACTATATAGATAAGGATAACCACCTGTGGCTGGGACTTACAGAAGGACTTTGCCGAATAGATCTAAGCAGTTTGAAAGCCCCCAGACTGATTTATCAACTCTGGAGGATCAAGCTGGACGAACCGGAATCAAAGTTGAAGGAAAGGGTAACCTACATCACCCAGTCTAAAGACGGAACCCTATGGATAGGCAGCAACGGATATGGTTTCTACAAATCCTCACCAACAGAAAACGGAGAATATACCTTCCGCTCCTTCACCACCGAAGACGGACTGATAAACAACAGTGTCCGCTGCATATCGGAAGATAAAGAAGGGTATCTTTGGATTACCACCACCAACGGACTCTCCCGCTTCAATCCTAACAACAACAGCTTCTTCAACTATACCCGGAAAGACGGACTATTATCCAACCAGTTCTATTGGAACGCAATATGCCGTGCCGCCAATGGAGATTTGTATGTAGGAAGTACTAAAGGGCTGTCTGTAGTCAAACCAGTCATAGACACAAATCCCAAGGAGGCTGTTCCTCTGGCATTCACCCATGTTCGTGTGGCCAATGAAGAACGATTGTACACAAACGGCACCCTACAGTTACACGAACGCGACAAATCTCTCTATATTGAATTTGCCGCACTGGATTATGATGCATCGACATTCGCCAATTATTATTACCGCTTGAAAGGATTTGACGACAAATGGATAAAAGTGCCGGCCAACAGGCGACAAGCCGCCTATACCAACCTGCGTCCCGGCAACTATACTTTCGAACTGCGTTATGCCCCCGACGGCAAACAATGGCTGGAAGAAATGGCAGAACTCCACATTGCCGTATCACCTTATTTCTATAAAACCATCTGGTTCATTCTGTCCATATTGGTTCTTCTATCTTTCCTTATATATAAGGTATTATCATGGAGGCTTCGTTCGTTAAAAGAACAACAAGAAATGCTCCACATCAAAGTAGAGGAACGTACCCGTGAACTGGAAGAACAAAAAAAACTGCTTTCCACTCAGGCAAGCGAGCTCTATCGTCAAAACCAACTATTGAAACAGCAAAACGAAAAAATAACCAAACAAAAAGGGCAGCTGATACAAATGTCAAAGAAAGTACAGGAATTGACGGTTGACAAACTCGCCTTCTTCACCAATATCACCCATGAATTCCGTACTCCGTTGACATTAATCGTAGGACCTATAGAAAGGGCATTGAAACTAAGCTACAATCCTCAAGTCATTGAACAATTACATTTTGTGGAGCGCAACTCAAAATATCTGCTCTCACTGGTCAACCAATTAATGGACTTCCGCAAAGTAGAATCAGGGAAAATGGAAATTGTCCGCAACCCGGGCAACTTTGCCAAGTTACTCAATGAACTGCTGGTTCCCTTCGACGCATATGCATCCGAAAGAGGAATAACCATCGAACGTCGTTTCCGCCTTCCTTCATGTGAAATCATGTACGATGAGGATGCCATGCATAAAGTGATTGTCAATTTGATAGGAAATGCTTTGAAATTTACCCCCAAAGGAGGACAAATTACCATCTATGCCACCCCCTTCCGCCAGGAAGAGCAGGAAAAGTTGTTCATCTGTATCCGGGATACGGGGCCAGGACTGCCCGAAGAAGAGATAGACAAAGTATTCAACCGCTTCTACCAATCACAAAACAAGACGCATTCCTCTATCAACGGACAAAGCGGGACTGGAATCGGCCTCTATCTATGCAAACGAATTGTCCAGTTGCATGGAGGTTCAATTTGTGCCAAGAATAATCAGAGCAAAGGATGTTCTTTCCGTATTTTACTTCCTTTGCAATATGCCGATGCAGACAGTCTGCCCGCACCAACAGAGCAAGTTAAAGAACCGGTAGAATCTCCGCTGGCCTTGCAACCTGCCACCAATGGAAAACTGACGATTCTGGTAGTAGAAGACAACAAAGATATGCGCGCCTATATCCGTTCCATTCTGGCCGAATATTATAACGTGCTCGAAGCATCCCAAGGTGAAGAAGCATTGACTGTGCTCCAATCCCAGAACGTGGATTTTATTGTTAGCGACCTGATGATGCCTGTCATGGATGGTATGGAACTGTCCCGCCGGGTAAAATCCAATTTCGCCATCTCACATATCCCCTTCCTGATGCTCACAGCCAAAACATCCAACGAATCGCGCATCGAAAGCTTCCGTATAGGTGTAGACGAATACCTGCTGAAACCATTTGATGATACTTTGCTGCTGGCCCGGATATCCAATATACTGGAAAACCGCAAACGTTTCCAACAAAAGTTCTCATACAGTATGGATGTGGATGCACTGAATATCGAAAAAGAATCCAGTGACAAGAAATTCCTGGACAAGGCGATACAGATTGTGAAAGAAAACTATAAGAACTCCTATTACGAAATAAGCGATTTCATCGAAGCAATGGGGGTAAGCAAAAGTTTGATGAACAAAAAAATGCAAAATCTGACGGGACAGTCTGCCGGACAATTCATGCGTAACTACCGGCTGAATCTTGCGCGGGAACTTATTATCCGTAACCGGCTGACGCACAATATGAATATATCTGAGATAGCATACGAAGTAGGATTCAATGATCCCAAATACTTCACACGCTGCTTTACAAAACATTTCGGAACAACACCCAGTTCGATGATGGAGAATGGAACCGACTGACTTATTCCAGAGCGTAAAATGAACGGATTGTATACCATAAATGCTCCGTTTTTCTACGCTCTCGTCTCGCTAAATAAATTATCTTTGCTCTACATTATAATAGCATATTTAATACCCATGAAAAAACAATTTATGACTTGGCTGCTTGCCATCACTACAATGTCAGCTTTTGCCCAACAAGCTACAGTTACAGGACCCGATTCCTTTTTGAAAGTAAATGTATCCGTAAAACAGGGTATCCCCGTTTATTCCGTTACCTATAAGGACAAGACCATCCTGGAAGATTCACCTTTAGGTTTTGTTGCCAATGTGGGGGACTTCAGCCGGGATATGACTTTCACCGGACAAAAAGAGAATAAAATAGATAAGACCTATACACAAGACCGTATCAAACAATCACAAATTCATTATCAAGCCAATGAACTTACATGCACCTTTACCAACAAAGAAAAGAAAAATATAAATATAATATTCCGCGTAAGCAACAACGATATTGCTTTCCGCTACGAAATGCCCAAATATGGCGATACGGGAAGCATCGTGATAGAAAAAGAAACTACCGGTTTTGACTTCCCCTCCTTCACCACTACTTTCCTGTGCCCGCAAAGCGACGCCATGATAGGTTGGAAACGTACCAAGCCCAGCTATGAGGAAGAATATAAGGCTGACGCTCCTATGAATGTACGTTCACAATATGGGCACGGTTACACATTTCCTTGTCTGTTCCATGTAGGAGAAAATGGCTGGGCACTTATCAGTGAAACCGGAGTAGACAGCAAATACTGTGGTTCACACCTGAGCGATGCCACCGCCGACGGACTTTATACCCTCGCTTTCCCCATGCCCGAAGAAAACAACGGTAACGGTACGGCATCTCCCGGTCTTGCATTGCCCGGTTCCACTCCTTGGCGTACTATTACTGTAGGCGAAAACCTGAAGCCCATTGTAGAAACAACGATTCCATGGGATGTCGTGGAACCTCTTTACCCAACGGAGCATACATACAAAATGGGACGCGGAACCTGGAGCTGGATACTTTGGCAAGATGGCAGCATCAATTTCGACGATCAGAAAAAATATGTAGATCTTGCTGCCGCCATGGGATATGAATATGTATTGATAGACAACTGGTGGGATACCAACATCGGCCGTGAACGTATGAAAGACTTCATAGACTATGCACACAGTAAAAATGTAGATGTATTTTTATGGTATAGTTCCAGCGGCTACTGGAATGATATAGTGCAAGGTCCTACCAATTACATGGACAATCCCATTATCCGTAAAAAGGAAATGAAATGGCTGCATAATATAGGAGTAAAAGGAATCAAAGTAGACTTCTTCGGAGGTGACAAGCAGGAAACCATGCGTCTGTACGAAGCCATCCTGAGCGATGCGGATGATAATGGACTGATGGTCATTTTCCACGGCTGTACCCTTCCTCGGGGATGGGAGCGTATGTATCCTAATTATGTAGGAAGCGAAGCCGTGCTCGCATCGGAAAACCTGATTTTCCAACAACATTTTTGCGATGAAGAAGCATTTAATGCCTGTCTGCATCCATTTATCCGCAACACCATCGGTTGCATGGAGTTTGGTGGCACATTCCTCAACAAACGCCTCAACCGCAACAATGACGGTGGAAGCATACGCAAGACCACTGATGTATTCCAACTGGCAACAGCCGTTTTATTCCAAAATCCTATTCAGAATTTTGCGTTGGCGCCTAATAACCTGACCGATGCCCCCCAAGTTTGTTTGGATTTCATGAAGCAAGTTCCCACCACATGGGACGAAACAAGATTCATTGACGGCTATCCGGGCAAATACGTAGTACTGGCACGTCGGCATGCCGATAAATGGTACATAGCCGGAATCAATGCACAAAAAGAACCGCTGAAATTAAAGTTGAACCTTCCCATGTGTACTAAAGGAGATAAAGTGATGCTTTATCAGGACGATAAAAAACTAAATCCTCACGCTGAAGAGATAACATTAAAAAAGAATGATGAAGTCAGCATTACGATGCAGGCGGAAGGAGGATTTTTACTTGTGAAATAATTCCTTTCAGAGAATTTTATTTGTATTTTATCCCTCATGTAGCCGGACAGTCCTTCACCAGGTTGTCCGGCTACATGACTTTATATAAAAAAAGTCTTCTCCTAAGCCTATCTCACCACCCCCAAAAGACGCAAACTATAAGCGGAATAAATACATTTTTTTCCATTATCCATTCGTCCACCCTATAAAACCGTTTGTCCACCCCTGTTTACGGTGTAAATTATACTTTTGTCATGCAATCGGTGCTCAATCTTTCGGAAGAGAACCCTGCTTTTAAAGTCTAATCCTAATCTTAAATATTATGAAGAATAGCTCCAGCATATTTATAAACTCTGTGGTTTGTCTACCTAGAGTATTCAACATTGGATTGTACAATAATCCAACATCTCAATTCAATACATCAGCAACAATTTAATCTACTAATTTAATACTTAAAAAAATGAGGAAACATTTATTATTTTCCGTAATGCTTAGTCTGTGTGCTATGGGTGGCATGATGGTGTATCCCACACCTGCTATAGCTACCGTGGCACAATCTCCGGCTATCAAGGTTCGCGGTCAAGTTATCGATGAACAAGGTGAGCCCTTGACAGGAGCTACTGTCAGAATTAAAGGAGGACAAGGTGGAACCATTACCGATGTGGACGGAAACTTCCAACTGGAGGTTGCCGGAAACGCTATCCTTTCGATAAGCTATGTAGGCTACAAGGAACGCGAAGTAGCCGTTCGTAACCGCGCTATCATTGAAGCCATCCAATTGCAACCCGACAACCAGATGCTGGAACAAGTTGTTGTCATAGGTTATGGCACACAAAAGAAATCCGATTTGACCGGTTCTGTAGCTGTAGTAGACACGGAAGCCTTGAAACAGACATCCCATTCCAATATCTCCACCATGCTCGAAGGTAAAGTATCAGGCGTACAAGTCACTTCCGACGGGCAGCCCGGTGCCGACCCTACCGTCCGTATCCGTGGCGTCGGATCTTTTGGTGACACTTCTCCTCTTTATGTTATCGATGGTGTCCCCATGGGTACTTCCATCCGCGATTTCTCTTCAAACGATATTGAAACCATCCAAATTCTGAAGGATGCATCGGCTGCTGCCATTTACGGTTCGCGTGCAGCCAACGGTGTGGTCATCATCACTACCAAACGCGGTCAGAAAGACCAACCGCTGAAAGTAGACTACAATGGGTACGTAGGTATGGACTACATTCCCAGTAGTGTCTATGACGTAATGGATGCCGACCAATACAGCCAGTACATCGGTCAGGCATGCGCCAACTCCAACACTCCGCTGCCCGGCGGTTACAAGCTGGACAGTACCACCGGAAAATATCATTTCCAGGATAACACCAATACCAACTGGTTTAAAGAAGTGTTCAAAACAGGTATCCGTCAAAATCACAATGTGAACCTCTCCGGTGGCGGTGCCCACAATACTTATAACGTTTCATTAGATTACTACAACCAGAAAGGTACACTGGAAGGCGCCGGTCCCAACTACGAACGTTACACGGCGCGTGTCAACAACACGATGGACACCAAATTCATCAAGTTCCATACCAGCCTGGTTTACTCTCACTCCGATCAAGACAACATGGGTTTGTCAAACGCTTCCGAATACGTTCAAGGTCTGTATGGAGACGTAACCAACATACTGCGTGGTACTTTGCTGATGCAACCCACCATCAAAGCCTACGACAACTCTACTTGGGTACTTGACAATCTGGTAGGGATCGCCAATAACTTCAACTATGACTCTTATGGTTATGGTGTTTACTACGACACCGTACATGGTGACATTTCAGCTTCCAACCCCTTGCTAGTCAATAACCTGTTAAAGCGCAATACCCGTGTAGACCGCTTTGTAGGAACAGCCTCTGCCGATGTGGATCTCCTGAAAATGATCGGTATTGACAGCAAAAACCACAAGCTCAACTATAAAGTCAATCTCTCTTACAGCAAAACCCATTGCAAGGACTTCACCTGGATTCCTGCATGGGTACAGAGCAACCGTGTCTATCTGGCCAAAAGCAACGAACGTCTCACCAAAGCTACCCGCTCTTATGCCGATGCTTTGATTGAAAACGTGCTGACTTATGATGCCACCGTCGGCAAACACCATTTTAACCTGGTAGCCGGCCAGACTTACGAAGAAGAAAACACCGACTTGCTGACAGGCTGGGGCGTCAACTTCACCGAGCCTTACTTCCTGCAACTCCAGAATGCCGCCAACACTTACGCTGAAAGCTTCGAATACAAACACACCCTCCTATCCTACATCGGGCGTATCAACTACAACTACGACGAGCGTTATCTGTTCTCGGCAACCGTGCGCCGCGACGGCAGTTCCCGCTTGTCCCAAAATATCCGTTGGGGCACCTTCCCCTCTGTTTCTGTGGGATGGCGTTTCGACAAGGAGTCTTTCTTCCCCTTCAACAGAAACATTGTCAACATGTTCAAGGTACGTGCCAGCTATGGCGAGCTCGGTAACGAAAACATTGGTGAATACATGTATCAGGCTGTAATGGCACGTAATAACATGACTTATAGCTTTGGCAACACGCCCATCACCGGTTCTGCCATTTCCACTTTCGTAGACAACAACCTTTCTTGGGAAAAGAAGAAAAGCTACAACGTGGGTATCGACCTCGCCTTGTTCAACAACCGTCTGGAATTCACTGCCGAATGGTACAAGAACACCAGTGAAGACCTGCTTTATGCTGTTCCCGTTCCCGAACAAGCCGGTGTATCCAATACCACCGTAACAATGAACGCCGCTTCGATGAACAATTCAGGTTTCGAATTTGCAGCTACTTACCGCAACCGAGACCACGACTTCAAGTATGAAGTGTCGGCTAACTTAAGTACTGTCCGTAACCGCGTAACCTCATTGGGCTTCGGTACCGATTCATACATCTCCGGCGCCTACATCACCAACGTAGGTGAAGAGATCGGCAAATTCTACGGATGGGTTTATGATGGCATCGCCCGCACACAAGCTGACTTGGACAACCATGCCACACAAGAAGGCGCCCAAATTGGTGACTGCCTCTATAAGGACGTAAGCGGTCCCGACGGAAAGCCTGACGGAAAGGTAGATGCCAATGACCAGGTAGTATTGGGCAGCGGTATGCCTAAGATCAATTTCGGTTTGAACGCCCGCTTCGAATACAAACGTTTCGACCTGAGCATCGCTACGTTCGGTGCACTCAACTATCACGTTAGCGACGACATCCACAACTCTCTGAACTCTTGCTATGGCTGGGGCAACAAAGACGTAGCCATGCTCGACGCCAATCGCTTCAGCGAAGACGGCAGCACCTATCTTTCCAGCGTACCACGTACCTATGTCACCAACAGTGCCAGCCTGGCCTGGAACGATCTCTTCAGCGACCGCAAAATTCAGAACGCTGCTTATTGGAAAATTGCCAATATAGAACTGGGCTACAACTTCCCCAACGAATGGTTTGGCAAATACGTATCGGACGTACGTTTCTACGTGTCGGCACAGAACCTGCACACCTTTACCGGCTACAAAGGTTACAATGTGGACTATGCAGGAGGTACCTTCACACCGGGATATAACTTCTGTTCTTATCCTACCGCACGTACCTTCATGTGTGGCGTTCATTTCACTTTCTAATCACTAAAAACATAACAATATGAAACTCAATAAATATGCATTGGTTCTCTTTTTGGGATTAGGCACATTGACTTCTTGCAATGATAATTTGGAACTGTTAAATCCCAACCAGCAAACCTCAAACACATTCGGTTTCAATGCCGATGATTTGGAAGAGAGCGTTATTGCCGCCTATAACCATATCCGTATGGAAGGTTCTTACGCCCGTGTAGGCTACACCATTGATGTGTGTCGTGGCGATGAAGCCTGGAATTCATCACAAGTATGGTATCTGCCTTTCGATGACCTGAATGCGGAAGTAACCTCGGACATCACGTGGTGGCCCTGGCGCGAATGGTACTACACCGTTAATGTATGTAATTTTGCCATTTCCCGTTGCGATGAAGACAACAGCCAGCTTTCCGAAAAAATGAAACGCATCAAAGGACAAGTGCTCTTCCTGCGCGGTCTGTCATACTACAATCTGGTTGGTTATTACCAGAACCCGCCCCTCATCACAGATTATGCCACCTACTCTTCATTGGATGGACTTTATACCGGCAACAGCACCTATGATGCCGTGCTGGACCAAGTGGAAAGTGATTTCAAAGAAGCCATGGAATTGTTACCCTCACGAGATCAAGGTGGCGAATGGGAAAAAGGACGTGCCACCTGTGGTGCCGCAGCCGGTTACTATGCCCGTGCGCTCATGGTACGCCATAAATTCAAAGACGCCCTTACTGTACTGAAAGACATTATCGGCAAAAAATATGGTACTTATGAACTGATGGATAACTATGGCGACAACTTTCGTGAAGGTCCTGCCTATGAGAACAACAAGGAAAGCCTTTTCGAAGTGCAATTCCTTGACTTAGAATCACAAGGAACCGACGACGAGTGGACTCCGGTGAACACCAGCCCGAATGCCACCCAAGGTTCGGCCATCGAGAGTAACTTCGCTCCCGGCAATTATGGCGGTTGGGCCGACATTTCGGCTTCCCCCTGGCTCTACCATCTCTTCAAAGCAGAACGTACTACTGACGGCAAACTCGACCCGCGTCTGTATTGGACCATCGGTACTTACGAATCCGATTGGGAAGACTTTGAATATGGCAATGTAGCTTATACGAGCAAACTTACAGCCACCGACAACATCGTAACCAACAACACATACGGTGGTCTACCCATCGCCAAGTTCACAAACCTCCGTACCGGACTCTATAGCACCGTTATTACAGGTTTACACGATGGAATCAACTTGCGTCTGATGCGCTACTCCGACGTGCTGCTCCGTGCTGCCGAATGTGAAAACGAAGTCAACGGCCCCACACAACAGGCCATCGACTGGATTAACGAAGTACGCAACCGCGCTGACTTGCCCGATCTGGAACTGGCTGACTTCCCTACAGCCGACAAACTCTTCGAGCAGATTGCCAATGTGGAGCGTCCGAAAGAATTTGGTTGTGAGTTCGGACGCGGATTCGATCTTATCCGCTGGGGATTCTTCTATAAGAATGATCGTTTGCAACAACTTAAGGAGCACAGTGTCGTACGCCGTTCTGTAACCGGAACCAAAGATCCTGTAGACTACAACGATATCGCAACCGACTCCGAACTAAAAAGTTCTTTTGACACCTACTTACCCGGGCACGAATTTCTGCCCATCGTACAACAGTTGTTGAACAAGAACCCTAACCTAAGTGGTAACTCTGCCAACTTTAGCACGGACAACTCTACTTATTTCAGTGAGAACGGATGGACTGTTCATCCGGTGGTTGACTTAAGCAAATAAACAAACCTATTAAAATGTAAGACAATGAGAATACTCAATAAATTAGTATACGCTTGCTGTTCCATCGCCTTCGGGTTGATGGCATTGCCAAGCTGCGAGGGTGGCGAGCTGTATGATGTTAACGCCCCCGACTGGATTTCCGAGAAAGTGGACTCCATAGCAAATTCAAAGAAAGATCCGGAAGAAGAAGTGCTGGAGGGCATGCAGGAAGATGTCTACTCCTTCGGTAATACGGACTACACCTCCGGTTTCTGGACAGCTTTCTCCAAGTATTACGTCGTGCCCGATGGTCAGAAGTGGCATGGAGTGTTCAACCTCAACATCAACCCTGCCGACAATACCTATTATAAAAACTTCGCCCTAGTCATTACCAATGACGCAGACCGCGGAGGTGAAGGATACACGGAATATGGCGCTTATCGTTTTGATACCACAAACGATACTTTGGCCTATAACTCCCAATGGGGTTCCCATCTCTTCTTCAAATACACCTCCAGCACACTGATGCTGTCACCCGTTGACAATCTGGACGAAACTGTACAGAAATTGGGCGGCAAAGTAACACTCACCGTAGACCGCACCAATGAAAATGCCTTCTCTATCAAAATCCAGAACGCCTCGGCAACCAAAACCTACAAACAGCCGTACAAGTTACCCAATCTGAATGCAGACGCGAGCAATACCAACATCCGCTGCTTCCTGGTACCCGAAGGCTCTTACATCAACTTCTTGCAATCGAACATCGTTCCTATCGGCGGCCTTACCTCTGCCGAAGACAAGAATCCGCTCTCGATGGTACTGCAAAATGTACCCGATCAGGTCAATGCCGGCACCTCACTCGAAGAAGCCGTGGCCGGGATTACTGCCATCGTCAGCTTCGAAGAAGGGGTGACTAAGACCGTAACCGCAGAAGAACTCCAGTTCACTGCCATCCCCAATATGAACGAACTGGGCACGAAGACACTGGTAGTCATCTACAACAAGACCTTCAAGGGCGAGAATTGCAACCAGCCGGTGGTGGCCAATGCTACGTTTGAAGTAGTGGAAAAGATTGTATCCATCCAAGTGACGGCTCAACCTGCGCACACGCAGTATTACTATTATACTTCGGCAGCAACGGAAACGATGACCGACCGTACGCTGGCATTCCTTCCCGAAGGATTGGAAGTAACGGCTACTTATGCCGACGGAAGCACAAGAGTAGTAGACAACGCCAAACTCCATTTCTCTGCCATTCCTGCCAAAGCCGGTACGCAGACCGTAACCATTACTGCCGACGAAGTTACCGCTACCGTAGAAGTCAAAGTTGCCGAATCTGTGGTTGCCGCTGTGAGCAACTCAGCCGGTATCATAGGAGCCGAAGACAATTCAACGGGTTGGTGGACTGTCTTTTCTGACAATTTCAACGTGCCGGCAGGTGAAACCAGATCCATCAGCTTCACCAATTACACCAGCCAAGCTAATAACTGGAGCAACTTCGCTATCGTTCTCCGCAAAGCCGATCTTGCCGAATATGCAGTGGTACGCGCCGACAACTATGGATGGGGTGCAGGATACGATGGAAATGCCAGCCTCGTTCACAACGGTACACAAGGCGACTGGGCTGCTTGGCTTGCCGATATGAACGGAGCCAAAGTCACCGTCTACGTGACCAATTGCGGCAATGGTACAGCCGACATTCAAGCAGTAATGAAAGGCACTTCAGGTACTTCCTATGCCCAATACTATTTAGGGATCAACAAATTGGATATGAACGACTTGAACTTCGCTTTAACGATTGAAGGCGGCCATCTCGTCTTCTAATCCGAATCAGTAATCACACAAGCCATGCCGTTTTCCTCAGGAAGAAGCGGCATGGTCTTTAAACTATCAACAGATGAAAAAACTATTACCATTGTGGATGTTCTTACCAATATTCCTTGTTTTAGCCGCTTGTTCTGACAACAGCGAAGATATAGACCGCTATTATGCAACTGTAAGTACTCCAAAAGTAACTACAACCACACCCACCTCGTTGACCGTCACCGCATCGGTTACAGGTGATCTGAACCAAATAGTCAAGAAAGGCTTCTGTTACAGTGCAGCAGCTTCCGTACCGACTATCAAAGACCACGTGGTGGATGCCGATGAGAATTTCAGTGCCTCCCTCTCAACCTTGACCTCCGGTACCTCCTACTATATCCGTGCATACGTCTACTGTGACAGCCGTTATGTCTATTCAGAGGTGGTCACGGCCACCACAGAAAGCTTAAGCTTAGACGATGAACTCAAGAATTACGTGGCCCCCACCTACTCCGATGACTATACCTCGATAAGTGACTGGAGCAAACGCTCTCAATGGAATCTTGCCAACGTACACGACCCCTCGGTTGTATTGGCCGAAGATGGTTATTATTACATGTATCAGACGGATGCTTCATACGGCAACGTCCACACCGCAGGCGGCCACTTCCACGGTCGTCGCTCCAAGGACCTTGTCAACTGGGAATACCTCGGCGGTACAATGAAGAACCTGCCCGAATGGGTAGTGCCCAAGCTCAATGAAATACGAAAAGAAATGGGACTTGCCGAAATCAATCCTAATGTTAATGACTTCGGCTATTGGGCTCCCGTAGTACGCAAGGTAAAGAACGGCCTCTATCGCATGTACTATTCCATTGTCTGCCCCGGCACACTCAACGGTGCCAACACCTGGTCGGAGCGCGCCTTTATCGGCCTGATGGAAAACAACGATCCCTCCAACAACGACGGATGGGTAGACAAAGGCTACGTCATCACCAATGCTTCCGACAAAGGACTTAACTTCAACGTGAAGCCGGATGATTGGGCCAATTGCTATTATAAATGGAATGCCATCGACCCCTCTTATGTCATCACGCCCGAAGGCGAGCACTGGTTGGTCTACGGTTCATGGCATAGCGGCATAGCCGCTCTCAAGCTCAATAGCGAAACAGGCAAGCCTGCCGAAACTTTGGGCCAACCTTGGGCTACAGGCCAAGCACCTGCCGAGTATGGTCAGTTGATCGCCACCCGCCAGACAGGTAACCGCTGGCAAGCCAGTGAAGGTCCCGAAGTCATTTACCGCGATGGCTACTACTACCTCTTCCTGGCCTACGACGCTCTCGACGTGCCCTATAACACCCGTGTGGTCCGCTCGAAAAGCATCACCGGTCCCTACGTGGGCATTGACGGCAAAGACGTGACCGCCGGTGCCGATGCACTGCCCATAGTGACTCATCCCTATAAGTTCAGCAAAGGCTACGGCTGGGTAGGCATCGCCCACTGCGCTATCTTCGACGATGGCAAAGACAACTGGTTCTACGCCTCACAAGGCCGTCTGCCTAAGGATGTTCCGGGCATCAACGCCAGCAACGCCATCATGATGGGGCACGTACGCAGCATCCGCTGGACGAAAGACGGTTGGCCTCTCGTAATGCCTGAACGCTACGGAGCCGTTCCCAAGGTAGCCATCACCGAAGAAGAATTGCCCGGCAATTGGGAACACATCGACCTTACATACAAATATGGAGAGCAGAGAACTTCAGCAACAATGACTCTCGCCGCCGACCACACTATCACCGAAGGTATCTGGAAAGGCAGTACGTGGAGCTATGATGCCGCCCAACAGATTCTGACTGTCAACGGAGTGGAACTTTATCTGCAACGCGAAACCGACTGGGAAGCCAGTCCGCGCACCCATACCATCGTCTATGCCGGCTATGCCAACAACAAGACGTATTGGGGAAAGAAGTCCAAATAAACATTCCCGCTCCGCACGCAAACTTCATATAGAAACACCACCACTGCCCCGTAAAACAACACCAAGGTTTATGAGGCAGTGGTCCTGTTTTACAAATCAATAGCAGAGATTAAAGATCATAAACAGAAACAAGAGAAACCTATTTCATGAAAAGGAAAAAGAGTTAGGTTCCCTAATCTCCATACAAAAAATCATCATTCTGTTCTTTTACATTCAAAGACAACCTACTTTTATTTATTACCATAAATCTCTATCCTTTAAACCAACAAACACCATTTGTAGACAAGCAGAGGACATCAGCATCAGATTTTTTGTTAATTATTAGCCAAATACACACTTTAATTTATAACTTTGCAATTCTAATAGAATGAATTATGGAAAATAAACTAACCATTTACAATACATTAAGCCGTCAAAAGGAACTTTTCGTTCCCTTGCATGCCCCTCATGTAGGTATGTATGTATGCGGTCCTACCGTATATGGCGATGCCCATTTAGGACACGCACGCCCCGCCATCACGTTCGATATCCTGTTCCGTTATCTTACCCATCTGGGATACAAGGTACGTTATGTCCGTAACATTACCGATGTCGGTCATCTGGAACACGATGCAGACGAAGGCGAAGATAAAATCGCCAAAAAGGCCCGTCTGGAGCAACTGGAACCCATGGAAGTAGTGCAATATTACCTCAATCGCTACCACAAGGCAATGGAAGCCTTGAATGTACTTCCACCCAGTATCGAGCCACATGCATCAGGCCATATCATTGAACAGATAGAACTGGTAGAAGAAATTCTGAAAAACGGCTATGCTTATGAAAGTGAAGGTTCCGTTTATTTCGATGTAGCAAAATACAACAAAGACCATCATTACGGCAAACTGTCCGGCCGCAACCTGGACGATGTGCTGAACACCACCCGCGAGCTGGACGGTCAAAGCGAGAAGCGCAATCCTGCCGATTTCGCCCTGTGGAAATGTGCACAACCCGAACATATCATGCGCTGGCCCAGCCCGTGGAGTAACGGATTCCCCGGTTGGCATTGTGAATGTACCGCAATGGGTAAGAAATACCTGGGCGAGCATTTCGATATTCATGGAGGGGGAATGGACTTAATTTTCCCACACCACGAATGTGAAATCGCACAAAGCGTGGCTTCACAAGGCGATGACATGGTTCACTATTGGATGCACAACAACATGATTACCATTAATGGACAGAAGATGGGAAAATCATACGGCAACTTCATTAACTTGGATGAGTTCTTCCACGGTACCCACAAGTTACTGACCCAAGCCTACAGCCCCATGACCATCCGTTTCTTCATCCTTCAGGCACATTACCGCAGTACAGTGGACTTCAGTAACGAAGCATTACAAGCAGCCGAAAAAGGATTGGAACGGCTGACAGAAGCTGTGAAAGGTCTTGAACGCATCACTCCGGCAACACAAACCACCGGCATAGAGGGGGTAAAAGACTTGCGTGAAAAGTGTTATACAGCCATGAATGATGACTTGAACTCACCGATTGTCATTGCCCATCTGTTTGACGGCGCCCGTATGATTAATACGGTTCTGGACAAGAAAGCCACTATTTCCGCAGAAGATCTGGAAGAACTGAAAAGTGTGTTCCATCTCTTTATGTACGAAATCCTGGGTCTGAAAGAAGAAGCCGCCAATAACGAGGCACGTGAAGAGGCATACGGCAAAGTAGTAGATATGCTGCTGGAACAACGTATGAAAGCCAAAGCCAATAAAGACTGGGCTACAAGCGATAAAATCCGTGATGAGCTGGCCGCTCTTGGCTTTGAAGTGAAAGATACCAAAGACGGTTTCACATGGAAACTGAATAAATAGAATACATAGAGCGACACTATATTTTTCACCACAGACCATACAGATTCATACAGATTATCCACCTAACAATCAATGATTTAAGAAATATCTGCATTTATTTGTATAATCTGTGGTGAACCTTTCAGATAACCATCAAAACTGAAAAATCTCCCTTCGGATGGTAATACTTATTTTTAAATAACTATTTTTGCGGAAATTATACAAAACTGCTTATCACACCAATCCAATGCTAGCTGAGAATAAGATAACTTTAGCGTCCCTGTATAAGATTTTGTTTGAAGAAGAGCCACTGACACTCTCCGACCAATGTATGCAAAAATTGGAAGAGAGTTTCCATTTTCTGAAAACATTCTCCAACGACAAGATCATCTATGGCATCAATACCGGCTTTGGACCGATGGCCCAATACCGTATTGAAGATGAATCCTTGTCACAATTACAGTATAATATCATCCGCAGCCATGCCACCGGAGCAGGGCAACCCCTTCCGGAACTCTATGTCAAAGCTGCCATGATAGCGCGTCTCTATACTTTTCTGCAAGGAAAATCCGGCGTACATAAAGAACTGGCATTGCTCATTACCGAGTTTATCAACCGGGGGATTACTCCATACGTACCCGAACACGGCAGTGTAGGGGCCAGTGGCGATTTGGTACAGCTTGCCCATATCGCCCTCACCCTGATTGGAGAAGGAGAGGTCTTTTACCAAGGCAAGAAAAGAGATACGGCATCCGTTTTGGCGGAAAACGGATTGCAACCCTTCAAAATGCATATCCGCGAAGGGCTTTCAGTGACCAACGGCACTTCGGTAATGACAGGTATAGGCATTGTCAACCTGATTTATGCCCGCCAACTGATGCATTGGGCAGTAGGCGCATCGGTCATGATGAATGAAATTGCCGCCTCGTACGATGATTTCATGTCTGAACCGCTGAACGAAGCCAAACGGCATGAAGGACAGCAAGAGATAGCCCGCATGATGCGCCAATGGGTGGAAGGCAGCCAATGTGTACGCAAAAGAGAGAATGAACTTTACAACGGAAAACACAAAGAGAAAATCTTCACCCATAAGGTTCAACCCTATTATTCGTTGCGCTGCATCCCACAGATTCTAGGACCGGTTTATGATGAATTGCTCAATGCCGAAAAAGTATTGATAAACGAAATAAATTCAGCCTGTGACAACCCGATAGTGGACCCCGACACGCAAAACGTGTATCATGGCGGTAACTTTCACGGAGATTACGTTTCTTTTGAAATGGATAAACTGAAAATAGCGGTCACCAAACTGGCCATGCTTGCCGAACGGCAGATCAATTACTTGTTTCACGACCGCATCAACGGCATTCTGCCCCCCTTTGTCAATATGGGAGTGCTGGGATTGAACTATGGTTTGCAGGCGTCACAATTTACCGCGACTTCTACCACAGCGGAGTGCCAGACTTTGTCCAATCCGATGTATGTGCATAGCATCCCCAACAACAATGACAATCAGGATATTGTAAGCATGGGAACCAATTCCGCACTGCTGGCAAAAACAGTCATAGAAAATGCTTATCAGGTGATGGCTATCCTGATGATGGGTATTGTACAAGCTGTAGACTGTTTGGAAATAGCCGGTCGGCTAAGCCCCCGGTCACAACAAGTATATAAAGAGATACGAGCATTTTTTCCTGTGTTCCGGGAAGATACGCCTAAATATAAAGAGATAGAAAGAATGATGGTATATCTTAAAAAAGGGAGGTTTCAAGAAAAATGAAATACGCATTAGTAACAGGAGGAAGCCGGGGCATCGGACGGGCTGTATGTCTGAAACTGGCCGAAATGGGATATCATATACTGATAAACTACCAAAGCAACGATACGGAAGCCGAAGCCACCCTGCAACAGATACGGGAACAAGGCTCGGACGGCGAACTGATGAAATTTGACGTGACAGACGCAGTAGCCACACACGCCGCACTGAACGGCTGGATGGAGAAGCATCCCGATACCTACATTGAGGTACTGGTGAACAATGCCGGTATACGCCGTGACAACCTGATGCTGTGGATGGAACAGGATGAATGGAGCCGGGTGTTGGATATCAGCCTGAACGGTTTCTTCAACGTCACCCAACCCTTGCTGAAAAATATGCTGGTAAAGCGATTCGGACGTATCATCAACATCGTTTCCCTGTCGGGTATCAAAGGAATGCCGGGACAAACCAACTATTCGGCAGCCAAAGGCGGAATGATAGCCGCCACCAAAGCACTGGCACAGGAAGTGGCCAGAAAACACGTGACGGTGAACGCCGTAGCACCGGGATTTATCCGCACGGATATGACCAACGGCATTGATGAAAATGAATGGAAAAAACAGATACCGGCAGGACGGTTCGGCGAACCCGGAGAAGTAGCCGCACTGGTAGGCTTCCTGGCATCGGAACAAGCCTCCTATATCACCGGAGAAGTAATTTCCATCAATGGAGGAATCTATACATAAGCAGAAGATGAGAAGAGTAGTGATTACAGGCATGGGTATTTATTCGTGCATAGGCAAGAACCAAGATGAGGTGAAAGACTCTTTGTTCCAAGGGCGTTCAGGCATCGGCATCGATCCGGCACGTAAAGAGATGGGGTATTTTTCCGCATTGACAGGACTTGTCGAACGTCCTGATTTAAAGAAGTTATTGGACCGCAAAAAGCGGCATAGCCTCGCCGAACAGGGAGAATATGCCTATATGGCTACCTTGGAGGCATTCCGTCAGGCACAAATAGACGAGGAGTTTTTATTAAATCATGAAGTAGGCATATTGTATGGAAATGACAGTAGCGCCGCTCCGGTAATCGAGGCCATTGATGTCATTCGTGCCAAGAAGAATACGGCTATGGTGGGCTCCGGTTCTATCTTCCAGTCCATGAACTCTACGATTACCATGAACCTTTCGGTTATTTTCCATTTGAAGGGAATTAATTTTACCATATCGGGAGCTTGTGCCAGCGGTTCACACGCCATCGGCATGGCATATATGCTCATCAAATCAGGACTTCAGGACTGCATTCTGTGCGGAGGAGCACAAGAGGTAAATCCTTACTCCGTGGGTAGTTTCGACGGATTGGGCGCGTTCTCCACCCGTGAGGACGAACCGGAAAAGGCATCGCGCCCCTTTGACAAGGGACGGGACGGTTTGATACCCAGCGGAGGAGGCGCCAGCCTGGTACTCGAAAGTTATGAATCAGCCGTAAGGCGCGGAGCTACTATTCTGGCAGAAGTCATAGGATACGGTTTTTCATCCAACGGAGATCATATTTCCGTACCGAATGTGGACGGTCCCAGACGCTCTTTACAGATGGCAATCAACGATGCGGGCATTCCCTTGGAAGAAATCCAATATATCAATGCACACGCCACTTCCACCCCCGTGGGAGATTTGAATGAGGCAAAAGCCATAGCGGAAGTGTTCGGAAACCATCGGCCCTATGTCACATCCACCAAGTCACAAACCGGACATGAGATGTGGATGGCAGGCGCCAGTGAAGTCATTTATTCCATCTTGATGATGAATAACGGATTTATCGCTCCTAATCTCAATTTTGAAGAACCCGATGAAGCCTCTGCTCTGCTGAACATCCCCTCCCGGAGGATAGAAACGGAATTTGATACCTTCTTGTCCAACTCATTCGGATTCGGAGGAACCAATTCCTCACTGATTATCCGTAAATTTAAAGAAAACAATTAATTCAAACCAATATATAAATTTATGACCAACGAAGAAATCATCGAAAAGATCAGAACCACCCTGGCCGAAGAATTTGAGATTGATGTAGAACAGATCCAACCGGACGCACCTTTGATGCAAACCTTGGAATTGGATAGCCTTGACCTGGTGGATATGGTAGTACTGATTGACAAGAATTTCGGTTTCACCGTTACAGCCAAAGATTTTGCCGGTATCAAAACCTTCCAGGATTTCTATAATCTGGTAATTTCACATATGCAAAAAGAAGACTGATGTCCGAAACATGGAAAGGTAAGACAAGAGGAGGCACATTCGGATACATGTTCTTTATCTACATGATCCGCTGTCTGGGGATAACTGCGGCCTACGGCTTCCTGGCATTGGTCGTCCTCTACTTCATACCTTTCGCACCGAAAGCAACGGGCAATACTTGGAGTTACGCACGGAACAGGCTGAAATACGGACGGCTGAAATCCGTCGCACTGCTCCTGAAAAACTATTACCGGCTGGGACAAATATTGATTGACAAAGTGGCCATCGGCAACGGAATGACCGGCAAGTATCATTTCAAGTTTGAGAACTATCAGGCATTTTTAGACGTACTAAACGGAAACACCGGAGTAATTATGATTGGCGCCCATGTGGGCAACTGGGAAATAGGCGCTCCTTTCTTCGATGAATATGGCAAAAAGATCAATATCGTCATGTTTGACGCCGAACACGAACGGATAAAGGAGATTTTGGAAAAGAACGCCTCTACGCGAGACTACAAAATAATTCCGGTGAATGAAGACAGCCTGACACATGTATTCCGCATCACGGAAGCATTGGACCGCCGGGAGTATGTCTGCTTTCAGGGAGACCGCTATCTGAATAAAGAGAAATTACTCACGACTTCTTTCATGGGAAAAGAAGCCAAATTTCCGATGGGCCCTTTCCTGCTGGCTTCGAAGTTAAAAGTACCCGTCGTATTCTATTTTGCCATGCGTGAAGCCCAAAGAACGTATCGTTTCCATTTCTTTATAGCCGAGACAGTAGTACGGACGAAAGAGAAACGGGCCGAACAGGCATTATTGGAGCAATATACACAAACGCTGGAAAAGATTGTCCGGCAGTATCCGGAACAATGGTTCAATTACTACCCGTTCTGGACATAAAAATAAATCTGGTATGATGCATAAAAGATATACAAAAGAACAATGTACGGCTGCCGAAGCGCAAAGACTGGCACAAGAGATAGCTTTCGGTCCTGTGGTATTCCAAGTATCGCGCCTGATGTTGAAATTCGGAATTTTCCAATTATTGTCCGGCAAACGGGAAGGATATACGCTGCAAGAAATCAGCGGGCGGACCGGACTGACACGCTATGCGGCACAAGTATTACTGGAAGCATCGCTGACCATCGGAACCATCCTGTTGGAAGAAGACCGTTATGTACTGGCCAAGGCAGGCTGGTTTCTGCTGAACGATAAAATGGCTCGTGTCAATATGGAATTCAATCACGATGTGAACTATCAAGGATTGTTCCATCTGGAAGAAGCTCTTTTAAACGGGCGTCCGGAAGGATTGAAAGTATTCGGAGAATGGCCTACCATTTACGAAGGTCTGTCCCAATTGCCGGAACAGGTACAGAAAAGCTGGTTCGGCTTTGATCATTTCTATTCGGACCAGTCATTCGGCAAAGCATTGGAAATCGTGTTCAGCCATCACCCGAAACGCTTGCTCGATATTGGCGGGAATACCGGCAGATGGGCCACACAATGCGTACAATATAATAAGGAAGTGGAAGTAACCATCGTGGACCTGCCTCAACAACTGGAAATGATGAGAAAGCAAACGGCCGGTTTGTCCGGTAGTGAACGCATACACGGTCACGGCGCCAATCTGCTGGATCGGGACGTGCCCTTTCCCACGGGTTTTGACGCTGTATGGATGAGCCAGTTTCTGGACTGCTTCTCGGAAGAAGAAGTCATCAGCATCCTGACCCGTGTGGCACAATCCATCGGCAAAGACAGCAAAGTCTATATTATGGAAACATTATGGGACCGCCAACGATATGAAACAGCATCTTATTGCCTGACACAAATCAGCCTCTACTTTACAGCAATGGCCAACGGCAACAGTAAGATGTTCCATTCGGATGACCTGATCCGCTGCATTGAAAATGCCGGATTGGAAGTGGAAGAAATTCAAGATAACATAGGACTGGGACACAGTATCCTGCAATGCAGACTGAAATGAGCAGCAAAGAAATCATCTGTCAGGGAGAAGAACTGTTCCGGCTGATTCCCCAACGCCCGCCCATGGTAATGATAGACCGCTTCTATGGGATAGAAGAAAATACATCCTGGTCAGGGCTGACCGTCACTACCGACAACCTGTTCTGCCGGGACGGTGTATTACAGGAAACGGGAATCATAGAGCACATCGCCCAGTCGGCGGCGGCACGTGTAGGTTATATCTATATGCTGCGGAAAGAACCTGTACCATTAGGTTTTATCGGTTCGGTAGAAAAGATGAAACTATTCCGTCTTCCTTCTGCCGGAGCGGAACTATATACCGGTATAACCATCGTTCAGGAAGTATTTGATATCACCCTGATTACCGCCGAGGTAAAAGAAAACGATGAATTGCTGGCCGAATGCCGGATGAAAATATATCTGAAGAAAGAATGAAACGAAAAACAAGTCCACATCAAGCGGCACTGACGGACCGGACCACCATCAAAGTCCGCTTCAGTGAGATAGATTCCATGCAGATAGTATGGCATGGAGAATATGTGCGTTATTTCGAAGACGGACGCGAAGCTTTCGGAAAGCGGTACGGTCTGGACTATATGAGCATCTACCGGGAAGGATATGTAGTTCCTATCGTAGATCTGACCTGCCAATTCAAACAACCGCTGTCTTTTGGCGAGGAAGCGATTGTCGAGACACGGTATATTCATAGTGATGCTGCCAAAATCCTTTTTGAATACACCATCTACCGGGCATCGGACCAAAACATTGTGGCAACAGGAACCACTACACAGGTATTCCTGAATACAAATAGAGAACTGGAACTGGTTAATCCTGCCTTTTACATAGAGTGGAAAAAGAAATGGAACATCATCTGACTACCTATATCACCCATGATACCCTGATCAGCGCGCTGGGTTTCGGCACACAGGAAAATCTGGAAGCCATCCGGAGCTATCACAGCGGTATCACCCTGCAGACGGACAAACGGATTGCGGACACTCCCCTATTGGCAGCCACTCTCTCGCAAGATAGATTGCAACAACAAGCGGAAGCCATAGGAGTAAGTGGCTATCCCCGGATGGAACAACTGTTCATACTGACTATCAACGAACTCATCCGTCAGTCCGGACAAACTTTGGAAGACAAAACCTGCGGACTCATCCTCTCCACCACCAAAGGGAACATCGATTTACTGGCCCGTTATACGGAACATCCCGATGAAGCGGTCTTTCTTTGGAAAATGGCAGAAAACATTGCCGGTTATTTCCATGCCGAGGAACGGGTGCATGTCATTTCCAATGCCTGCATTTCAGGAGTGTCAGCCCTCATAGCAGGAAAACGCATGATAGAGAACGGAATCTACCGCCGGGTAATCGTAGCGGGAGGTGACCTTCTCTCTCATTTCATCACCAGCGGTTTCGGGTCTTTCCGGTCTCTCAGCTCCCGCCCATGCCGTCCGTATGACAGCAGCCGTGACGGATTGAACTTGGGAGAGGCCTGCGGAGCCGTATTGCTCAGTTCAGAAGGAACAGAAGAACATGTTATCCTTTCGGGAGGAGCCGTCAGTAACGATGCCAACCACATCTCCGGTCCTTCCCGCACGGGAGACGGACTCTATTTCGCCATCCGCCAAGCCATGCAGGAAGCAGGGACAGCTCCTCAGGATATCAGCTTTGTCAATGCACACGGCACAGCTACCGTATACAATGACGAAATGGAATCCAAAGCCCTCACACTGGCTCATCTGGAACAAGTGCCCGTCCATAGTTTGAAGCCCTATTTCGGCCATACCTTGGGAGCATCGGGAATCATTGAAAGCATTGTCTGTATGCACGAACTGAAACAAGGCATCCTGTTCGGCACTCCGGGTTACGAAACACCGGGAGTTCCTATGCCGATACCGGTCTATGCCACCCACCGGAGCATCCCGATGAAACATTGCGTAAAAACCGCTTCGGGATTCGGCGGATGCAACGCAGCCATTGTCTTGTCTTTACCGGAATATACTCCGTTCAAGGATGAGGACAACACCTTGCCCGAAATCCGATGTACACGGGAGGTTCGTATTGAAAACAGTTCTGTCTTCATAAACAACGAACTTATTTTTCATTCCGAAGAACCGGATTTCGGCACATTTATACGTGATACCTATAAAAAAACAGGCGGAAACAACCTGAAATTCTATAAAATGGATGACCTTTGCAAATTGGGATATGTGGCCGCCGAATACTTGCTGGAAGGTAAGACATTCGCTCCACTGGAAATGGGGATGTTACTTGCCAATGCCGCTTCCTCTCTGCATACGGACATCAGACACCAGCAACTGATAGACCGGGAAGGAGACCAGGCAGCCAGTCCGGCTGTATTTGTTTACACACTACCCAATGTAGTGTCCGGCGAGATTTGCATCCGCCACAAGATACAAGGGGAAAACACCTTTTTCATCACTGAAGCCTATCAGCCGGAAAAACTGGAAAGATACGCACGTATAGTCATGCAAAAAGGGAAACTGAACTATTGCATCATTGGGTGGTGTGAATTATGGAAGAACACCTATAAAGCAGTATTTAAACTGATTGAAAAACAATAAAGAATATGGAAGAATTGATTGATAAACTGAAAGTTGAATTAATAGAAGCATTGAATCTGGAAGAAATCACTCCGGAGGACATTGACAGTGAAGCACCTTTATTCGGAGATGACGGTCTGGGCCTTGACTCGATTGACGCATTAGAGATTATCCTGATTCTGGAAAGGAATTATGGAATCAAGATAGAGAATCCTGCCAAAGGCAAGGAAATATTCTATTCGGTACGTACCCTGGCAGACTACATCACCGCCCATCAGCAATGAGGAAGATCTATGTCACCGGTCTGGGAGTGATTTCGGGCATAGGGAAAGGAGTGGAAGAAAACCTGGATTCCTTAAAAGCCGGAAAACACGGTATGGGGAAAATCACCCTTTTCCCCACCGCACTTGACGTACCCGTGTCCGAAGTAAAACAGAGCAATGAAGAATTAAAGAAACTCCTGTCCCTTCCATCCGGCAAGACGTATTCACGTACAGCCTTGCTGGGCTTGTGGGCAGCCCAAGAAGCGGCCCGTGATGCGGAACTCGATTTCACTTCTCCCCGTATCGGGCTCATTTCTTCCACTTCCATCGGAGGAATGGATGCAAGCGAGCGGTTTTATGCCTCTTTCCGGGAAGATAACCGGAAAGGGAGATTACGTGACATTATCTCCCATGACTGTGGGTCCAGTACCGAAATGATAGCCGCTTATTTGGGAGTGAAAGGAACGGTGACCACCCTCAGCACCGCCTGTTCTTCCGCCGCAAATGCCATTATGTTAGGGGCACGCCTCATCCGGCACGGTCTGCTGGACGCCGTCCTCGTAGGCGGAACGGATGCCTTATGCCGTTTCACGCTCAACGGTTTCAATTCATTGATGATACTGGACAAAGAGCACTGCCGTCCTTTCGACCGCACACGTGCCGGACTAAGCCTGGGAGAAGGAGCCGGATACCTTGTTCTTCAATCTGATAAATCCCTTACTAAAGCTCCTTATTGCGAACTCAGCGGTTACGCCAATGCCAATGAAGCCTACCACCAGACAGGAAGTTCCCCCGACGGAGACGGACCTTTCCTTTCCATGAGTCAGGCCATAGCCTCTGCCGGGCTGACAACCGGAGCCATAGACTATATCAATGTACATGGTACAGGCACTCCCAGCAACGACGCTTCCGAAGGGAAAGCCATCCGGCGTATCTTCGATACCCGTATTCCGCCTTTCAGTTCGGTCAAGGCTTTCATCGGGCACACCCTGGGAGCCTCGGAAGGAATAGAAGCCGTATATTCCGTACTCTCCATCCGTCACGGACTGATTTACCCTAATCTGAACTTCCATCTGTCCGATGAAGAAAGCGGCCTTATTCCTGAAACGGTTTTCCGGTCAGGACTTCCCATACGGCATGTATTATCCAACTCCTTCGGATTCGGCGGCAACAACTCATCTCTCGTATTTTCCACCCTAAACAGATAGCGTATGTGCCCAGTATACATCAACCGTATCGCCTCTATCCATGCGGAAAGCAGAAATGAAAAGCCTTATTTCTCCGCACAGGAACCTGATTATAAAGAAATGATCACCAACGCCAATCTGCGGAGGCGCATGAGCCGCATGATCAAGATGGGAGTAGCCTGCGGACTGGAATGTCTGAAAGATATCTCGCCGGAAAAGATAGATGCCATTATCACCGCTACGGGACTGGGCTGTCTGGCCGATACGGAAAAGTTTATGAACGCCTTGATGGACAACCGGGAACAGATGCTCAATCCCACCGCTTTCATTCAGTCCACCTTTAATACGGTGGGTGCACAGCTAGCTTTGCTACTCAAAATACATGCTTATAATGTGACGTATGTACACCGTGGTTTAAGTTTTGAAAGTGCTCTGATAGATGGCATCATGAGCATTGCCGAAGGCAAACAGCATGTACTGGCAGGTGCTATGGATGAAATAACCCCTACCAGCCATATCATTCAGCAGCGTTTAGGACTGTTGAAAGGAACGACAGCCGGTGAGGGAGCACAATTTTTCCTGTTAAGCGCACAAAAAGAGGAACAGACTTTTGCCGAACTGAAAGGGGTAGATACTTTTATCACCCGGATGAGTGTTCCGGAAATCAGTAACAGGATGCATCATTTTCTAAAATCTCACGGGCTTGCACCCGAAGACATTGACTGGTTTATCAGTGGCAAGAACGGGCAGAAAGCAACAGATTCCGTTTATACAGAGCTGGAACACAGTCTGTTCCCTCATGCCCTGCATAGCAGCTTTAAAGAACAATGCGGAGAATATCAGACTGCTTCATCCTATGCTCTCTGGATGGCGGCAAAAGCCTTGAAAGAAGAAGCTTCATCCCGTTACGCATTGATTTATAACCAATATCAAGGTATCAATCACTCAATCATCTTAATCAAGCGATGCACATCCTAGTTTCTGTAGTCATCATAGTAAGCGTCATGGCCTATTAAAAAGATGCTTTTAAGATACTGAAAACAGGAATAATGCTTAACTTTATCCCTCATAAAATAAAAGTAGTAGAAATAATGAAGAAAATAACTGTTACGAATATTGATATATCCATATCTGTAAGACCTGATAATAATGATTATATCTGCCTGACAGACATGGCACATTTCAAAGACAGAGAACGTACTAACTACATTATACAAAACTGGATGCGTCTACGTAGTACGATTGATTTTCTAGGGTTATGGGAAAAACTAAATAATCCAAATTTTAAAGGCATCGAATTCGATGCTTTTAAAATGGAGAGTGGAACAAACAGTTTCACCCTAACCCCCAAACAATGGATAGAAAAAACTAAAGCAATAGGGATTATATCCAAGCCCGGGCGATATGGGGGAACTTTTGCCCATAAAGACATAGCTTTTGAATTCGGGACTTGGCTCAGCCCTGAATTTAAACTATATCTCATCAAAGAATACCAAAGACTTAAAGAAGCAGAATCACACCCTTTATTAAGTGAATGGAACGTAAAAAGAATACTTAGTAAAGTAAATTATTCCATACATACGGATGCAATCAAAGACTTTATTATACCTAAAGTAGAAGATTTCAATCAAAAACTTGTTTATGCCGATGAAGCTGATTTGTTAAATCTCGCATTATGGGGATGTACCGCAAGACAATGGCGTGAAGCAAATCCACAATACGCAGATAAGAATATCAATATCAGAGATGTAGCAAGCATAAATGAATTAGTCGTATTATCAAATATGGAATCCTTCAATGCAGAGTTAATCAAGCGTAAGGTGGACAAGTCTAAAAGGTTTACTCATCTTCGGCAGATGGCCAAAGAGCAATTAGCACACTTGAATACGATTGATACCGAAAAAAAGTTCAGAATACTGACAGATAATGACAAACAATTAGAATAATCTCTACAAGATCATTTATTAAAGTATCACTCAATCATCTTAATCAAGCAATGCACATCCTAGTTTCCGTAATCATCATAGTAAGCGTCATGGCCTATTTCTTTTACGCTTCTTACAGCATCCGTGCCTGTATTTACATGCGTGTCTTCTGTTGTAAGAAAACCGAAGAGAAAATCATAGCCATCACTTTTGATGACGGGCCCGATCCGATACAGACTCCCAAAGTGCTGAAAGTGTTAAGAGAAAAACACATACCGGCCTGCTTTTTTTGCATCGGAAACAAGATAAAAGGCAATGAAGAGCTGCTCCGGCAAATCATCAAAGAAGGACATCGTATCGGGAATCATTCCTTCTCCCATTCCGGCTATTTTCCTCTCTATACCTTCAAACGGATGTGCCATGATTTAATTACCTGCCAGCAAGAATTGGAAAAAGTGACCGGCCAACCGGTCCGATGGTTCCGGCCGCCTTTCGGAGTGACTAATCCTACCCTGGCCCAAGCAGTGCGCAGGCTGGGATACATCCCCATTGGTTGGAACATCCGCACACTGGACACTCAGCAACCCACTCCTGAAAAAATTATCAAACGCATCAAGAAACGGCTCGTTCCGGGCTCCATCCTTCTGCTACATGACCGGATGCCCGATAGTGACAGGCTGCTGGTACAAGTTCTGGACTTTATAGAAAAAGAGGGGTATACGGTGGTAACATTAGACAGGCTGATAAAGGACATGACAAAATAAATTTCTTCTATATTTTCAACAGCAACATCACCAAGTTCCAAAAACGAGACCCAGTTCACACCTCATGATCAAACTGATAAAAAGATAACTTCGTCTTACGTAAAACATAAAATTCTTCCGCCACCTCATTCCACTCATTACCAGCAATTTGCTGCGTAAAAAAGTCTGCAATACCCCCAAACCGGTATGTAAGCGATGGAGTGGAACATTCACCCGTTATTTACAAAAGAAGCGTAGATATCAGATTAAATCTGACAGGATATGCTGTACTTTCGTTCAACTTAATAGGATGTCAGTGTGTAAACTTCCGATATATACTGTTGCTTCACCAGTGTGAAATAGTAGTTTCACACTGATGACAACAGCTCTTCACACAGGTGAAAACCCATCTTCACCTAAGTGAAAATCATATCCTACCGTTCTCCTTACAAGAATTCCAACAGACCTTCATCCTGCATAATGACGCTTTCTGCCAAACTGACTCCGACAGGGAAAACGGATAAACCGTTTCGAGGGGGATACAGGAGGATTCGTCACTATAAATTATTGACTGAAAATAATTTATAGTGACGAAACAAAAAAATATTGCAACGCAGAAATATAACTTTTTTATTCATTATAATTGCCCATGTGAACGATTGTAGAAACAGGTAAAAATCGTAAATAGCTGGTAAAGGTATGAATGGTTTCTCAAAATATACTATCTTTGCTTCCCATTACAAACGGATAAACCTCTATAAAGTATGACCTACATGAAAATACTTTTGCTCTTGATGTTCTGTACAGTCCTGCCGATGCAAGCCCAACAGATGAAGAAACTTACTGATTTGAAAGATTTTGAAGCCCGTCTGCTGCAAGAGGCTAAAAATATAGAGTCCATCGAAAGTAATTTCACTCAGATAAAATATCTGGATGTATTCGATGAGAAAATAACCTCGAAAGGAACGTTCTATTATAAAAAGAGCAATAAGATATGCATGGACTACGCCCAGCCCATGAACTACCTTATCGTGATCAACAACAACCAACTGAAAATAGTATCGGACGGAAAGAAAAGCATCATGGACCTTCACTCCAATAAGATGATGAACCAAATGCAGGATATGCTTACCGCCTGCATGGTGGGCGACCTGTCCAACATGTCGCCCGGCTATGCTTTGGAATATTTTGAAGACGCCCATTACTATCTCATTCAAATCAAGCCCGTCAGCAAAGCGATACAGGCATATATCAACCAGATTCAAATTTATTTAGACAAAAAAGATATGTCTGTCCACAAACTACGTTTATCGGAAACCGCAACCAACTATACCGAATACGAATTCTCGGACAAGAAATTCAATTCTTTGAAAGATGAGGCAAAGTTTACGATACGCTAGCTGGCTGCTGTTGCTGTTTATCCTGCTCTCCTGCTCACACCGGGTGACAGGGGAAGCTACGGCACTGCCTCCCATCCTGCAGGCAGAAGCACAGTCGCAAAAGTACAACCTGCAACTGGATTTCATGAAACACCATTTCAGCGGAATGCTCATTGTCCGCCAAATGCCCGATAACGAAATCCGTATCCTGGGCTCTACCTACTTTGGCCTCAGCCTTTTTGACTTCTCCCTGCACCGCGACACCTTCATAGTGAACAGTTGCATGGAACCGATGAGGAAGAAAAAGATGCTGAAAATACTGGAAACTGATTTCAAAAATCTATTTCTAAAGAGTGAAAAAGCACGTATTAAAAAGAAAAGTAGTACTTTTGAGCAAAGAATCAGTGGCAAAGGATTTGGAAAGACGGTATTCACCTTGTCCGGCTTTGTAAACGAACAGGCGGAGAAAGTACAAATCAAGCATCCGCTGATACGGCTAAGAATCCAATTGGACAAACTGAACATAAACAACCCTTGAAATGCTGCTGGAGAACTTTTATAAAATCATTCATATAAAGGAAAGAGAAAACGGAAAACAGGCAATAGAGATAGAGCTGAATCCCGGCCATGTGCTCTATCAAGGTCATTTCCCCGGACAGCCGGTGGTTCCGGGCGTCTGTACCTTACAGATAATAAAAGAAAGTGCCGAACAGATCGCCAACCAACCTTTGCAGTATGTACAGATTGCTTCTTCCAAGTTCCTGTCTGCCATCAACCCGCTGGAAACTCCGCTACTACAGCTGTTTATCCGATTAGAAAAAACGGAAGAGCATCTTTTCAAGTTGCAGGCAGAAGGCATTTGTAATGGAAAAGAATTTATCAAGTTGAAAGCGGTACTGATGGCAAGTAAGTATCAATGAAGCAAGTCCTTCTGTTAAATATCCATAATAGCAAGAACAATAAGTCCATTTATAGTTGTCAACACCCATTAAACATCTTATATTCAGATAATTATAAATATGACACCTATGAAAACAAAATTCACAATGATGATGGCTGTTATTGCAACATTTGCAATAAGCTTGAACCTCCACTCTTCTAATGAGGAAGTAGTGTTTGGAGCACCTGCCGTGCAAATGCCACGAGGGGGTCCAAAGTACTGTGCTTTCGAAGCTGAATGGGAAAATTGCAAAATGGCTGCTACAGGCACAGTGTGTATCAGTGAAGATGGTAAATGCGGCACCGGAGTAGAGGTAGGTGCCCCCGGTGAAGGTTCAGGAGAAGGTGGGAATCATGGTGCTCCTACCAATTAACAACCAACAATTTATGTGGCCGGTTAGAAATCCGGTCACATAAATTACAAATATCATAAAACCGAAAATATTATGAATCGAACACTCCTTTTTATATCACTTTTTTCTATATTTACCCTCGTATCTTGCCAGTCCTCCCCAAAAAACGAAGCTGGCAAACAGAACGAAGTAGAACTGGTAGCAGAAAAACAGCTGGCTTTCCCTTTAGACGAACAGACCTATTACTTAAGCAAATCCATGTTCCAATTCGAAGAAAACGGGAAAGAATACCTTCACTTTGAGAATACACAAAAATCATTATATGACATTGTCATTTTTGATATAGAGAATCAACAGATAGCCAAACGGATACCTCTTCACAAGACAGGTCCCAACGGGTTGCCAGCTGTATATGGAAGCAGACCTTCGCCCGATTCTAAACAAATATTGATTTCGCAGAACAATATAGGTCGGCTCAGCACTATAAATAACCAAGGAGAGGTAGTGCATAATTATCCAGTCAAAACCCCTGAAGGCAGATTCACAACATTTTTTTTCTGTAGTTATTATAATGCACCTGCCTTTGTCAAAGACTCTTGCATATTTTTAAATCAAGGTATATTCAAACCAAACATGAAGAGAGAAGATTGGCCCCAAACCCACATGTTCGCCTCACAGAATCTAAAAACCGGTAAGTTTGAATGGGTTCCGATTTTCTATCCACCTATCTTTAAAGAGGAATATGAAAACATAGACGGAGGATACGGATTCAGTTATGATTACAACTATAAAGAAAACCGTTTAGTCTGCGGATTTTTCGGATATGACAGCCTGATGGTCACAGATGACTTGAAACACATCCGATGGTATAATGCCAAAAGCAAATACCTGAAAAGCATGAAACCTAAACTAGGAAATGCTATGGCAGGAATCAATTCCATCATAGAATTTTGTGAGGCACCTATGTATTGGCATATCATGTATGACAAATACCGGGATGTGTATTACCGCTTTGCCGAGATGCCTTACAAACTGGCTTCCAACGAAAGCCCCTATGACGAACCCAAAGGAAAGGAGTTCTCCGTCATTGTACTGAACGCGGATTTTGAAATCATCGGAGAAACAAAATTCCCCGGAAAGAAGTATTTCTACAAAATGAGCTTTGTGGGAAAGGAAGGACTGTATATATCCGAAAACAACCTGGCAAATCCGCAATTCGACGAGAACAAGTTGGTGTTTACCTGCTTTAAAATAAAAGGACACCTAAAAACGCAAAAATGAGCGAAAAAGAGAAGCTATCTATTGCTCAAATGGTTATGACTTCAATTGGCATTTAGTGACACAAGTGTAAAACATCAAAAAAGGAAGAACATAGCAATGGATGCGCTTTCAAATCATTACCCGATTGCCAATGCACTTTTAATGCTAACGGTTTGAACTTCTGCGTTCTGCACAATTTTGTATTCAGTCATCCAATTCTCATAAACTAATTTTGCACCAAACAAAAAAGTAGAATTATGAGAAGTACATTCAAGGTAGTCTTCTATGTAAACGGAAGCAAAGAGAAAAACGGAATTGTTCCCATCATGGGATGAGTAACCATCAACGGAACTATCGCCCAGTTCAGTTGCAAACAGGGCATTCCAAAGGACATTTGGGATGCGAAAGGCAATCGGGCGAAAGGGAAAAGTAGGGAGGCGAGAGAAGTGAATCTCGTTCTTGACAACATCAAGGCGCAAATCATCAAACACTACCAAAGGCTTTCCGACCGTGAAGCGTTTGTTACTGCCGAAATGGTTCGCAACGCCTATCAAGATATTGGTACGAAGTATGAGACACTACTCCGTGCCTTCGACAAGAAGAACGAAGCTTTCGCCAAACGGGTAGATAAAGACCGTTCCGTCCGCACCTATCAAAAGTATTTCATCGTGAGGAAGTACCTTGCCGAGTTTATCAAAGTGCAATATAAGCGTACGGACATGGGGATGAACGAGCTTACCGAAGATTTCATCCGCGACTACTGCCTGTACCTGCGCAACCAAGTCGGGCTAAACCAGTCAACGGTCTGGATATACTCCATTCCGTTGAAGCACATCGTCACCGCAGCGCACTATAACGGCAAGATACCGAGAAATCCGTTTGCGATGTACCACGTTGACCCCGATTTCAAGGAAAGGAAGTATCTGACGGAAGAAAAATTGAAAGCCATGACGGATATGAAGCTGGATAATCCGAACTTCGCCTTTACGAGAGACCTCTTCGTGTTCGGTTGCTGGAGAGGATCCCGTTCATCGATAACCAGTTGGAACAATGTGTAAATCGTCAATTCATCGCTTTTTTACACCATCATCAAATCCATGGATATACACAGCAGAATCCCTTTGTTCGGATAGCCCAGCTTAAACACATACTCATGTAGTAGGAAAAAACGAAATCGTTGGCATGGTAACGTAAAAAGCGAATTAATATGACGAAGAATACTCTCCCAGTGCCCCCGAATCCAATGGCTTAAATCCGTGTAATCTCCTATGTTTTTAGAGGTGCATCCTGATATACATACATATGATATGTTTCCTTTCCTATCTCTCAGAATCATAAACTACTCTAAATAGGTGATACTCAAATTTTTAGGGTAGCAAGTTTGTGTTTCGGTATACCCGAAACTACTTGCTACCACTCCCGATGGTCATACTCTCGTTAGTCTGCCTGTTTGAGTTTGTCAAACTTGTACTGAATGTTTTGAACCCTATTAGCATTTGAAATACCGCTTCAAAAATTGCTCTTACTTTGTGCCCCAAAAGTATAGCACTACTACATTGGAGAGTAAAATTTATTCATTCAATTTAAAAGTAAGCCTTAAGGGTTCTTTATCCAACTTAAAAAATGGCACTTGTGACAATATCAGTACAATTCCAGAAGAAGCCCGCCCTGCATAATTCTGGTTGATATAATCCCGAGTGATTTCTCCTTTCTCTAATAATACTTTGACGGCATCTTTGAAAGGCTCTATATCAATCTTTCCGGCTTTTCCTGTTGAAGTTATTCTCGCTACTTCTGCCCAATCCACGTTTGTGATTGTATTTTTCCCTTTCCCATTACTATTATACAAAGTTTTTCCTTTGAGTGGTATAATGTATTTTTCCCAAATGGAATCGAATGTGTACTCTTCGTCAATAGAGGGAATGGTTGTCTTCTGAAACTCCTCTCCTTGTTTTTTTTGCAGTTTTGATGAACGGAGAACACTCTTTTCTGCTTCGTTAATCTCGTCAGGGCAAGCAATTATTTGCAGTTCTATTTGCAAGCGATTAGCTACTTCTATGGCATCAGGCATGATTTTTCCATTTGTAACTAAAATGGCTTTATTACAACCAAAATAATCTTTCGAACCGTGTAACTCCATTATCGCACTTCTATTTACTTTTCTGGAGTTCCCGTACATTTTTACTTGAATGGCTATTTTGTCTTCTCCTTTTGAGGCAAAGATATCAATTCCATAATCTCCACTCTGTGGAGTTAATTCTGTAGTGTATCCTTGCTTGTTGAATAGCTCACAGACATACTTTTCATATTCTCTAGGTTTCATACTGGTGATATTAGGTTTATTATGCTTTTAGTTATTTTATTCAAAGTGATTTGAACTATGTCAAAATTCTACTATTCCCAATCTTTTTAATGTCTGAACATCATTCTCATAATATGAGTTTTTTATATTTTTCCCGATGGGAGTGACAGAGTCGTATATCAGTCTTTGGGGTAGTAAATCTGAATATTCAGAAGGTATCAAGAAATATTCCGTAGAATCTACATTGGTACCTACCACTTGGTTCCCTTTCAACCCCAATGAGGAATGTTCGGATATATATTCAGTGGAATATAGTTTGACGAATGTTTCTTGATTGTATAATGAAATTGCCGCAAGGTATACTTCGGCATTGCTTATAAATATCTCTTTCAATTGGTCTTGTGGGTAAAGCCCGTTGAGATATCTTTTATCTCGTTTCTTTTCCAATAAGCATCTTACCGTTACTTTATTGACACTGCCATATTCATAGCATTGCAAGATGAATACGTCTTTTTGGGGATTTATGGCAATACTTTGGATAACATTGTTTTCTTCAATTGGATTTTCGGAGATTATATATGTCCTGTCATTATATACGTTCAAGAAAACATTTGTTCCGTTTATTATTTTTTCCTCTTCTTCCTTTATTTCGACCTCTTCCTCGGTCTCTATTATTTCTGTTTCTTCCGCTTCGAATTCTTCGCATAGAGTCGAAATATAGTTTATGTTATTGATACTGGTAAGCAATCTGCCGGCATCTTCCGTATTTCTAAGAAGTTTGCTATCATAAATAAGGCAAGCCAGCTCCCCCAATATCGTAGGTTTCCCATTCATATATGTGTGTACCGCTTGGAAGCCAATATAATTTGATTGCTTTAATAAGTCATATAGTTGTTTGAATGTATAACTATCGATACATTTTGAGAATAGGTCTATATCTAAAATGTCCTCAATAAGTCGTTTCCATTCCATCTGAAATCTTTTGGAAAGGATTCCTTGGAATGCGTTCAAACACTTTTCTTGTCTACTTCGATAGAGGTTGCTGGAAGTGTCCATTTGCTTAATATCATCATATAGCATTTGTACGCTTCCTTTATAAAGTGAAAAATTCTCCCTAAAGAAATCTCGGTCAATTTCAAATAGCCCGAATAAGGTACTCATTTCGGATAATACCTCTTTTGATACATTGAGCTTTTTATGATAATCTTCCAATGAACCTGTCAGCAGAATGTCAATTGCTCTTTTAAGGCCTTCGTATTTATATGGTTTAGGTATTTTATTTTCTTTTTTAGCAACGAATTTTCCTATCAGCTTAATCATAAAATCGGCAAATTCTCTTAACTTCTCCAGTTGTCCGCTCTGTATTAAAAAATATTTATACCATTTATTCAGGTACTTAATGTAGGCTTTAATCCATTGTTTATTCTGCTCTTCGTACAATTTGATAAAATTGCCTTTCTCTTTATTGTAAATCTCTGAATTTTTGATTTCATAGAAAAGTTCATTCAGCAACTGTTCTTCTCCAATTGTTTTGAAAAGAGTTTCTGCATCCATCCATTCCATAGCCGTTGTTGTTTTATTAATTGGTTTATCGGCAATAGGAGAATTAGCTTTACTATCGTCTACTAAATGCAATGTCAAAGTTTTGCTTGTTTGATTGAAAGAGATTACAATGCACTTCAGCCTTATCCTTTTATCTTTATATTCAGGAGCGAGTGGCTCGTAGAGTCGATGCGACAAACCATATTCATCTGTTAGCACCGAAAATAGTTTTCCTTTTGTATCTACGCCATCTTTCATATAGCTGAATTCGTATTCTTTATTTTCTTCGTACAATTCACATAAAATTGATAGCTTGTCTTCTATGAAGATGTGAGAACCAAAAGAGTCAGTTCCTCTATATTCGCATCGTATGATGTTCTTTTTCGAACCTTGATATCTTTCAAAAGGGTACATCTTTATCCAACATTCTTTGTGTTCCACTTGTATCACATAAAAATAGTTACCTTTGGCTTCGGCAATTCTTTCTATCATGAAATTGTAACTTAACCCTTTTTCAAATGTTGTCATATTGGTTCAATTTTAAGGATGTACAAAAAGAAAGTGTGGAGTCACATCATCTATCTTGTTGGAGGCTCTGGTAAAACCTGAATGCAAATAGACAATATTCCCCACACTTGTGATGTATATCGCTTAAGTAAGCATATACAGACAAGTGATGAGCGTGATTGCTATTCCTTGCATTCGTTAAGTTTACCAGACTTTCCAACAAAGGATAAAAGCTACACTTTCATCAATAAACTATGTATTGCCCGACTTCTCTTGATTCGAACACCGCAAAAATACGGAAAGTTTATTGATATTCAAACTCATTGGGGATATTGTTTTCTTGCAATTGCGCATTTTCCCCTATTTATGGGAGGCACGCTCGCTTTCTTCGGATGCCACTTCATTGGAGGCGGGTGAAGAAATGTTTTTGTGGCTTTCTTGCTGGATGGCGTAAATTTCCGTCATACGCTTAACTACGTTTTCCATACACTGATTTGCGTAGTAATTCATGCCAAAAGCAAGGAGTGCAATAGGGATAAAAAGCCCTATCAACGCTTTAATGAGCAGAAGGTTCGTTGATCTTTTCATTATCATTTAATTTAGTGGTAAAAGTTAATATATGTCCGCACAATCGTACTCGTCCATAAAGTCGCTTTCATCTTGGTTGTCACGTTCACAATCATTTTGCCAAATGCCGTTTTGCCGTTGATCATCCAATTCTTCGGCAAAGTCAATATACACTTCCGCTTCCAGTTCATCGTAAGCCTTTTGTTGTTCAATTTGCCTACGGTTTTGCTTTAGTTCCTGTTGGAATAGAGTGTTTTGAAAAAAATCGAATAGATTCATATTGTTAGTATTTAAAGGTTTCTTTTCAATGCTTCTTCATAAATCATCCTTACTCGTTCCCGAAGATGAAGTGGCTTGATAACGGTCAGCGAGCGGCTACGCGAGAGCAATTCCATGACAAAATCGTTGGTGATACGTAGGCGAAGACGGATGCGAAATTCCTCTTCTGTATCCATGATGATTTCTTGGGAGTGGTGTAGCGGAACGGATTTCAGAAAGCTACCGTCCAAGGCATCGTAGCTCAGTTCAATATCTTCCACAGGGATACTTGGCTGATTCCAAATGCCGTAGCTATCTTTGAACAGTTCATCAACGGGAATGTTCATATTACGCTTGAAGGTTTCTCCTCCCAAGATAAGCAGGTTGCGGATGCATGCCACACTGAAGGTTTTCAATTCCCCGTTGTCGTAAGCCAAGAGATACCAGCGTTGCTGGTCTTCTTTCAAGTAATGTGGTAGAACTTTCTTTTCACGGGTAATACCTCCCTCGCGCACATATACATAGGTAAAGGAAACGGAGTGCGAGAACTTGATAGCCTTTAGCAGCAGCGGAAGACATTCGTTGTTTGCCGGACGGCAATGCTCTGCCAGTACATAAGTGTGCAGGTTTGAGGTACTGTCAAGCGCATTCAGTAAGTCGAAATTCAACAGGAGGCGATTGTATTGCTCTTGTTTCAACTCATCTTCTTCATCAATGTAGTAACCATTTTGCTTCTTGTCGAAGTGGATGCGGATGCCAAACAGTTCTTCTATCTCGTTGATATCTCGTTGTAATGTGCGAATATTCACGGCAGTACCGTCTCGCTCCTCCATACGGAGGGTAACGTAACGTTCCAATTCTTCACGCGACACGTATCGTTGCGTTCCTTTCAGCCGATTAATGATAACCAACATGCGCTGCAAGCCTTCTATCCTTCTACCCATATTTGTGTACTTTAAATTCTTATCTTATTGATGGATTGATTTGAAAGACAAACGCTTATGGAAGTTCTGAAAAGTCTAAGGTAACGATTTGGAGATTGTGCTAATTTCAGTATTTTACAGCCTCTAACTTATGGAACAACCCTCTTTTGGATACAAAGATACGGAAACTTTGGGTAATAACAAAGCCCGGGCTTGAGAAAGTCTGGGCTTTGCACATAAAAAAAGGCTGTGTCAGCGTTTTGACACAACCTCATGGGTAAACAAAACAAACAAATTAGCGGGTTTTATTCGTACAGCCGGAAATATCCCATTCCACGGCTGTGGTATGAATCCGCTATGGGGCATATTGTTTGGGCAGTATATGATATTTGTATAATAAATGATTGTCGTCAGATTATAATTTGCAATATCCACATTAGGAGGTCATTCCGGGATACCTCCTGCCAGACCGTAAAAAGCGCTTCCTGCCTCTCGTTCCGTTCTGGCAACTTTAGATGATGCCATTTGAGAGTTTCCACGGAAATGCTCATTCCTTCCGGTTAAAATAATTATACGGAGCTGTTGCTTTTCCGTATCCGTACCGTGAAGGCACAGAGGCGGGCAATGGTTTCACGGTGGGTGACAAGAATAAGCGTCTTGTTACGCACCTGCCCTGAGAGGCGTTCCAGCAACAAGCGTTCCGTTTCTCCGTCCAGCGAAGAGGTCGGTTCATCCATCAACAGGATACTGCCGGGACGAAGCAAGCCGCGGGCAATGGCTATGCGTTGTGCCTGCCCTTCACTTAGGCCGGTTCCCTGTTCCCCGCAAAAGGTGTCCATTCCATCCGGCAAGGATTCTACGAAATCGGCGGCGGCTGCATGAAGGGCCGAACGCATTTCTGCATCCGTAGCCCCGGGGTTTCCCATCAGGAGGTTGTCGCGTATGGTGCCGCTGACAAGTGTATTGCCTTGGGGTACGTAAGAAAGGTTGCACCGGGTGAGCGGAGAAGAGACCACCTCTTTTTCCGCATTATAGAGTTTTACCCTGCCGCTGTCCGGCAACAGCAGGGCGAGAACCAGCCGTATGAGGGTACTCTTACCGGCCCCCGTTTCACCCACAACGGCTGTCAGGCTGCCCGGAATGAAATCATGGCTGAAATCATCCAGCACCTTACGCCTGCTTCCGGGATAGGCAAACGTCAGGTGCGTGATGCGGACTCCCGATACACCGTTCAGACGGACGGGATTCCCCTGTAATTCCGGAGGTGTGGCGGAAAGCTCCGCCAACCGTTCCGCCGAAGTAGCAGCCTGAATGAATGCCGGAATCTGCCGGCTAAGGTTTACCACGGGATTCTGTATCTGCGAGACCAGCTGCAAGAAAGCAGTCATGGCCCCGAAAGTGACTGTCCCGTCATACAATCCGTACACTCCCCACAAGAAAACGGTGGCATAGCCTGTGGCGACCCCGGCCTGTACCATCCCACGCGAAAAGGCCGAATAGTTGGCACGCCGCATGGCTTCATGCTGCAAGCCCGATTGCAACGAGAAGAGTCGCCCGACAGCCTGTGACGTATATTCCAGTGTACTTATCAACGTACGGTTTTGCAGGTTTTCCTGCAAATGGCTTTGTATGCGGCTGTCCGCCGTGCGAATATTGCGGGAGAGTAACCGCATCTTCCGTACATATCCCTTGCTGACAAGCAGGGCCACCGGCATGATAAAAACAATGATACCGGCCAGACGGGCGTCCATTTCCGAAAAAAGCCAAAGTGCGCCGGTCAACTGTGCCATCATGACCATGACGGCAGGGATACTCCGGCAAAATAGGCTTGTAACGGTACTTGTATCCTCGGCCATACGGTTGATAATGTCCCCTGTATGCAGGGCTTCACGTCCCGTCCGGCAGCTTCCCATCAGCCGTTCAAAAAGACGGTATCGCAGAGCATTACGCAAGCGGACCTCCGTCAGGCTACCCAGCCAACCGCCAGTCACGGACAACAATAGCCGGACTGCTAGGCATCCCACTATCAGCATGACCAGAGTACGCATGTTGCCATCCGAATGCCGGGTCGCCACATCAATCAGGCTTTTGCATACCCATATCGAAAAAAGGGATACACCGGCATGAAGCAATCCTATCACACCACGTAGCAGGATAGGAGAACGGTAGTTCACGGAGGCATTCCATAACCACTTGATGCAATCCCATATCCGCATATTTACCTTGTTATCCATCATCGTTCCGTTTCTCCGTTCCATCGTTCCCAACGGTGCCATATGGCCAGAATATACCGACGAAGGGGTAATAATTTCTTCCAAAACCGGACGTTCCTCTGTTCTTTTAAGGAATGGCAGGAAATGAACCGTCCGTTGCGTATGATTTTCTGCACGACGCCACATACATCCTCCGGGTGACATCGTTCTCGGCCACGCACATTTCCGTCACCCATTAGGACTATTTCATCCTTATTCATGTAATAAATGCGGTGCAGCACATAACGTTTCCCCTCCAAATGTGCCAGCACGATATCCCCCTCCTGTATGCATACGACCTTCTGCAACACCACGCAATCGCGTCCTCCGACAATAAAGGGGAACATACTGTTTCCTTTTGCGCGCAGTGTCACCGTATGCCCCTTGGAAAGCATGGACACCACATCATCAAACAATATATTGTTCGGTATAATCATTTTTTATAAATCATTAAGTCCTGTCCATTCATAAAACTTTCTATCCTGCCTTATGCAAACGTTTATGGTGTCAAAGACGATATATGGTAAAATGATGCCGACCAGTCACAGGCGGGCATCATTCTGCGGATGTATTACTCTCCAGTAAAAAAAGTCCGCTCTTTTCTAACATTTAGGGATGTTAGAGGGCTATTATGGTGAGATGAAATAGGATTATGATTCTTTTTCAGAGGGGATAGCCTGTGCCCTTTCCACAAAAGCACATAGGACCAAAGGTTTATTTTATGCCTGGCTATTCTTCCGGCCAGGGGCAGAAGTATGTTTTTAGTATTCGCAAACAAGTCACAATAGTAAAAATTCCTGTTTACCGAATACCCAGATTCTTTTTTACGGCCCCGTAGGGTGCGTCTTTCAGTATGACCGTTTTATGTTTGTCCAACAGGTACAGTGACGGCATGGCCCTCAGGTCATAAAGTGCATTTTCTGTCACCGTTTGTCGGTCATTGCCTATCAACCACTCCCCGGGCATATCGGCCAAGGAATTTCTCCATATGTCTTCGTCTCCTTCCGTATAGACAACCAGCACAGTCAGCTCTCCGGCGGCCACCTTTCCGGACAGTTTTCTGTCCGCTGCCATTTCTTTCAGTGTCTTGTGGCAGTTCGGACAATCGGGGTCATAGAAAACCAGCAGGAGAAATTCTCCTTTCACGTATGTCTTGTCCAAGGTGGCACGTGAACCGTCCGGTAGATAATAAACAAAGTTCTCGGCTTTCGCACCGGGGAGGTTACGTTCCAGTAATTTCAACTGGAATTCCAAAGAACTTTTCCCGGCTTCATCCAGCACCCTGCTGTCCAACATCCTTTGCAGATAAATGGAATAAAGAGGTTCGTTATAAAAAGGGGAATCCGGATGATACAGGTATTTTTCCATCCAGTTCATGAATTTACTGCGGGCGTATCCATGCTGCTCCATCTTCGTGCAGAAGTTGTCTATGCTTTCTGTTTTCCAGTTATCCGGTATGTTTTCCTGCGCCAGCAATGCCAGATAGTTGGCTACTCCCTGTTCCGATACTTCTTTGTCGTTTATCAGCAGAGAGTCGGAAAAGTCGAACCTGTTCCAATAATGCGTAAGCACATATTTGTTCCGTTCATCAGTCTGCTCCAGTACAGCAGGAATTTTCGGATATGGAAAAGTCGGCGTAACAGCTGCTTCCTGCTTTTGAGGCTCTTCTTTTTTCTGTCGGTCTGCAGGAGCCAGGCAAGAAGTCAGCAACAAACATGCAGCCGGAAACAATAATCTTTTCATTTTCATACTTATTTCTGCTATAAAAAAACATCGTTCAGGCTACAAGGAAGCATCCCCTGAAGAGACAATTGCTTCACACGGTAGCCTGAACGATAAGAAAAAAAGAGGCATCAGAAGAAGTAGCTTACACCTAAGGTAACGGTCATCATACCTTCGCCGCGTCCGCCTTTTTCACCATCCATGCCGTCTTTCATCAATACGCCACGCACATCGAGATTCAGGTCCAACCGGCTGTTCAGGTTGTAGGAAGTCAGCAGGCCGAAGTTGCCGGAAACCCCGTTGGCTTTAGGGCTTTCGCCCACATGCACCCAGCCGATGCCCACATAGGGGCTGGCGCTCCAGTCGCTCTCCCGTTTGCCGATGAGCTGTACCAGATTGAACATCACATCCGCATGGATATTGCTGATATTGAATTTCTGTTTCTCCAGCCAGTGGGGAGCGCCGCCTCCCTGTACCGGTGCGCCGGTGCCGTGGGCGGAATCCTCATATTTGTCTCCCGGATGTTTGGTAGCCCCTCGCTGCTGTAGTCCGCTGTACATCAGCCGTACTCCAATCCCCTTAGTGAACCATTTCCCGACAGCGATGTCCAAAGCCGGTGCAATACGGTCACCGAAATCAGCCTGTTTGTCGTGGTCACCAAAATATATCAGTCCACCGCCCCCTGCACTGACAAACCAGTTGTTCCGGAAGCGGCTGGTTTCCTCTGTTTGTTTGTCTGAACTGCATTTCACCTTTTCTTCTACGGTGGAGTTCTGTGCGGCCAGCGGAAGACTTCCCGCAGCCAGCACAGCCAAGATTGCTAATTTTTTCATCTTTATAAATAGATTTTATGGGTTTTCATACTATTCCCCGCCCTCACAGCCCCGGTTTTGCTCCGTACCTTTCCCGGAGATTCTCCCAGTAGAGGTACCTCTGCACGGGAAAGCTACGGAGCAGTTCCTTGGGAGTCCCGGCCCGGATACAGTGAGGGGAGGGATTTTTTCAGCAGATTATGTTATTCATATTCATGAGCGTCAACGTCGCGTACACAACGGATTTTAAATTTCATATTTCTTTGATCTTTTTCCCAAGTGGTTGTAATAAAATCCGGATTACCTGTCTGAACGAAAAATAAAGCCGGACCTTCTGTTCTGGGATAAGTGGAACGTGCTGCTGTTAAGTCTGTTAAATTCGAAGATTGTTCTACGGTACCATCTCTAAAGTAACGGTGTATCAGAGACAATTCCCTCTGATTAGGAATACGCCATTGTCCAAGGTCGCTTTTATCTGTTGCCTCAGAATAATGACTCTGACACACATCACCTGTACGAACTTCGTCATAACTAAATGTATTTTTTGTACTCCAACGATCCCAATAACTCAAGTTTTTTTCAGCAAACTGGAATGCCTCCGGTAATTTGTTTTCAGTGCTAAGATAATCATGCGGATTATACTCTCCTTTTTGAGACAATGCTGTACGAATTGTGTTTTCTCCCATATTATGCATGTGGATGATACGATTAGTTTCATCATAGTCAACTATTGAGGCAGAAACTTCATTGTCTTTTACACCCCAATCCTGACCAAAATTACCGATTGTACGGATACAACGCACACGTTGTTTTCCATCCGGAGCATCGTTATTTTTATATTGTCCTGTAGTACTGCCCTCCAAAGCCCACCATGTGCGGAACGTACTATTGGTACTGGTAAAATAGGTAGCTGTGTTATTGAACTTCACCTGATCGCTTAAAGTAGAAGCCCCATACCAGAAAGCCATGCACTCGTCAACAGCCGGCAGATACCATTTCATCTCACCCACATCGATTACTCCGTTACCATCCTCATCACGATTTCGGGTAAAGCATTGGTACAAAGCATATTGGTAACCAGACTGTAGCGATTCATTAAACGTAAGCTCATCACCTTTTTCTGCATTACTTGTAAAATGACCATTCTTTGATGCATTCACAAAAGTCGCCCATTTAGTATCATCATGATCACTAACATTATACCCATGCAACTGCTCCCATAGATTTCTCCATCCCCAATTCGGACGAGGCTCATTCGATACGGAAGGTTCTACCCCTGCTCCACTTGAAGACAATACCGCATCTGGAGTTTCCTCATAGGTCTCTGCACCAAACGGACGGGTTACACTACCGTCCAAAACAAAGATGCTCTGTATGGACTTCTGATTAATGGCAAAGATAGGGCTTTCGGTATACGTACTTTCTTTATCCGCGCTCTGAGAGGTTTTAGTAGACAAGGCCAAACGGCGGTCCGGTGCATTGATAAATTTCGTCAAATCCTCTTCATTTTCATAATAATACTCATCTACATAAGCCGTTACATACAAATAGCTTTTTTCCCCTTCCTGTACCTCTATAAAATGCCAGCCAGCTTCAGGTTTTGATTCATTATTTATATAGTCATTGATTTCATTCATCAACTCATAGATATTAACAAGTTGTGGAGAGGTATCACCCGGATAAGACTTAAAAGCAGTCGAGCTTTCAGGTGCTCCAAATTTCACCCAAGCCAGGTATTGAGCTTCTACATCGGGGTCTGCATGCGTTCCATCTTGCACCTGCTGCGTATAGGTACCATAAGGGGTTACTGCTAAAAAACTATAAGTTTCAAACTTATTTTTATCAAGTTTCAGCATGACTGTTTCAAAATGAGCATCCAGATTATACACATTATTTGTAGATTTCATAATATCCCCTTCGGCACCCGGCTGTTTCTCATCATCCGTTGTAGCCTCCACAATGATACTGTTCACTCCGGTCACAGTAATGCTATAGTAATACTTGCTATTGCGTCGCACGGAGAAATTATCCATACTTCCTGTTTCTGAATTTGTAGAACAATCGCCCAAATGGATGGTATAGGCCACCGCACCTTGTACCTCATCTGCTGCATCTGTACCATCACCACCACGTATACCTTTGTAATTGCCTCTTACAATGACATATGTTCCCCTATCAGGTGCATTCTTAAATGTTCTATCCGATGCACTTACTCTCTGCTCACGTTCTGCATATGTTGTTATCGCACTTTTGGCTGGCTGCACATTTTCCAGCATATAGAAATAGAAGTTATAGTTCTTCTTCCCATTCCCTACCGTTATCTGTTCCGTAGGCTTTTTACCCAACTGGATAGCTGCTTTGCTACTGTTGAAGGCCTCCGGTTTGTCACTGCCCTTATATTCCAAATTTCCAGGATTGGTTACATTCCAGCCTTCCCGCTCTATCAGCGTAGAAGAACGGGAATAATTATGGATTTCATACTCTGTTGGCACAAATTCCGCACCCTCTCCATTTTCAAAATTGAAGATAATCTTGGCTGTAATACGCTTCAAATGGAAATTGTCGAATTTATTGTTACCCGGACGTAGCGTCACCTTTTCTTCGCTGTTGAGTCCTTCATACTTTCCGGTGAGCAACAAGGCCGTCTCATTCAAATCTATCAAGTTGTTTGTTTTCAGCACACAATAGTCTTCCAGTTGTGCCTTATCCATCTTCTTGACCTCATTCAAATCTACCGTGCAGAAACCCTTGTCCCAGTTGGCCAGGGCATATACCCAATATTCACCGCTCATGATGCCGGACTGTGTCATCTGTTCTGCCGTAACCGTGAAAGAATAGAAATAGTTGGTAGAAGAAGTTACATCTTGGGACTTTTCCAGGTTGTCTTTCGGAATTTCCAGCACATACGGCGTGCTGTTCTCATACTTATAGAAGAGCAAGGCCAGCTTTTCCACATTGGTTTCCACCTCATCAGTAGCACGGGTATTGGTCTGCACATCTGAAGTTTTCGGAACAAGCATCTTTACATTCAGCGAAACCGGCAGTCCTTCTTCTACCCGGTTTACGATGTCATCATCCTTACATGCCGTAAACAGCAGGCACATAAGCAAAGGAATGATTCCCCATTGTATTCTTTTCATTGTATATTCGTTTTTAAATGATTAGTCGAATGTTATCTCATTATTCTCTATCGAGATGTACTCGTCCACCTTCACAGCATTGTCCTCAGAAGTTTGCTCTTCTGTCACCGGCTCAGAAGCGCAGAAACCGCCTTCCGTCTCCACCGCTGTCTTTTTAGTCTGGGGGGACTCATATTCTTTCACGGGAAAATCTTCCCGTATCATTTCTACTGTGCCCTTCTCGTCTAAAGAAGCGGCCTTCTTTTCTTCCAATTGTTTCATATTACTGTTCTTTTTAAGTAAAACATTATGTAAGTTATCTCTTTCTTTTCCTTTCTCGATCACCGTATCCATAGCCGTAACCGTATCCATAGCCGTAGCCGTAACCATGCCGTTTGGGATTGGTACCGTTCAGCACCAGTGCCATATTCTTCAGTTTCTTCTCTTCATATAGTTTCTCTATGTCGGGCAGTTGGCGACGGTCTAACCGGCCGGCACGCACCACAAAAAGAGTCAGGTCGGCAATACGGTTGGCAATCATGGCATCGGCAATGATGCCTATCGGCACGTTGTCCACAACAATATAGTCGTAATGTTTACGGAGTTCCACTATCAGTTCATCCAGACGGTCGTCCATCAGCAGCTCTGCCGGATTGGGTGCAGACACTCCCGAAGCGATAAAGTCGAACCTGTCTGTATGTTGGATAATATCCTCTACACGGATAGAGCTGTCTGCCAGATAATTGGTCACACCTGTCTTGGAGTGTCTGAAGTGGCGGCTGAGTGTACCCTTACGAATATCCAAATCTACTATGACGACACGCTTCCTGGCATACACAAGGCTCACGGCGAGGTTTCGGGAGATAAAGGTTTTTCCGGCTCCTTCACTGAAAGAGGTAAAGGTAATTACCTGCATGGTCTTCTCTTTCTTTCCCATGAATGTCATGTTGGTACGCAGGATGCGGAACGCTTCTGATACAATGTCGTCTCCATGTTCGTTCACTACCGTTACTTCCCGATTCCCTTTTTGTGCTTTGGTAACCTCCCGGTTGAACGGTATCTCTCCCAAATAGGGCACACTGATTACTCCCTCGATGTCCTTGCGTCCATGCACCCGTGTATCCATAAAGAGGATTAGCAGGAAGACTGTTCCGGGACAGGCAATGCCCAGTAGCACACCCAGCAGAAGAATCCGGTTCCTTCGGGGAGAAACTGGTGCATTGCCTCCCTCTGCACTGTCTATCACACGGGCATTATTATCTGCCATTGCCTGCGACAGGGCATTCTCTTCACGGCGGTTCAGCAGGAAGAGGTACAGTGCCTCCTTGATTTTTTGCTGCCGCTCAATGGAGAGTATCTCACGCTCTTTCGTAGGAATGGAAGCTACACGGCTCTGCGCCTGTATCTCCCGGCTCTGTGCGTCACGACGTTTCACATCAAGGCTCACAATCATGTTATCCACCGCACGGATGATGCTTTGCTTCATGGAGCGCAGCGAATTGTTCAGTTCTTCCACCACCGGGTTTCGGTCACTGCTGTTGTCTATCAGTTTGTCACGGCGCAGTTTCAATGTATTATACTGGTTGATAGCGCTTTCGATATTCATGTCACTGATACCGGTGTTTGAAGGTATCAAATCCACCTCTTTTTGTGGGTCTGTCAGATAATTCTTGATGTATCGGGCAAGGCGGAGTTGGGTCTCCAGTTCCAGCGCATCGGCATTGTACTTCTGAGATTCGCTCATATACATGCTGGCCGACGAAGAGACGCTCACCATACGGTTCTCGCGCTTGAAGCTCTCCAAGTCGCTCTCCACATCGCCAAGTTCCTGTCCGATGATAATCAGGCGTTCGTTGATGAAGTCCGCAGTATTCACCGCCACCTGGTTCTTGTCCTTAATAGCCTCCTCGTTATACACGGTGATTAGCATATTGAGCATATCCTCGGCACGTATCGGTGAATTGTCCTTCAGAGAAAGTTTCAGGATGGAGGATTCATCCTCTTCCTGCCTGATGCCCAGTGCGCCCTGATAAGATGCGGCTACGGCATCCAATGCCATTTTCCGCACCTCTATCGGCTGCCCCATCCACGATTGGCTGTAGAAATGGGTCGGTGTCACTACCACACGTCCCTCCGCTAAGGGAATGGTATCATGGATAGATACCGTAAGGGGCTTGCTCTCTTCTTCGCCGTTGAAATGCGATAGCACAACGTGTTCTTTATCTTTCGGCGTCACGGTAAACGACACCTCACGGTTAGGTAGCACATCGAAGAAACTGACGGTCACTGGCGACTTGGTGTAGAGTTCATTGTACCGCAAACCGTCTTTCACTTGATAGCTTACATCGGCGTGTACCCGTTTCACCACCTCACGCATCAGTTTCTTCGAGCGGAATTGAAGGATTTCATTTGCTACATTGACTTTATTGATGAAATTGTCATAGCGGTCAAGCCCAGCCGTAGTCGTTTTATTGGAAGGGTCTTTGATGATAACGGTGGCCGACCGGAAGTAAACCTGCGGAGAACTGGCATACCATACATAGGCCAATCCCCCGAACACCAGCACGGACAGCACGAACCACTTCCATTTGGAAGCAAGGTAGAGCAACAAGTCCACCACATTAAGTCCCTGCTCGTTTTTGCCGGTTGATAGATTTTTTGTTTGCATACGATTTATCTTATAAGAATGTTTTCTCTTTATTTAAGCACCCAGAAGATAGAAGTCACAAGACTTGCGATAGAGACAAAGAAAGAGGCATACTGCCACCCCCTGTCTTCTTTGTCTTTCTTCTTATACTTAGGCTCCACATACACAATATCGTTTTGCTGGAGATAATAGGCCGGGGATTCGAATATCTCCATATCGCGCAAATCGTGGGTGTACATCCTGCGTTCGCCGTTCTGCTCACGGATGACGGTCACACGGTCAATCCTCGCTTTGGGGGTCAGGTCGCCGGCTTTGGCTATAGCGTCGATCAGCGTGATGCGGTCTCCTTCCACACTGAACGTACCGGTACGTTCAACGGCTCCTAATATCGTGTACTTGAAATTCAGAAATTCAATTGTCACCAATGGGTCCTTGATATAATTGCCTTCTTGAATTTGTTTCTTTATCAGTTCTGTAACCTGACTCACCGTCATTCCTTCCACATGGAGCTTGCCCAATATGGGAAAGTCGATTTGACCGTTCACATCCACACGATACCCTTTCTCACGCAAGTTTGTCGTTCCACCGGTTGCATCCACATTTCCTTCGGCGTCCAGTCGGAAAACGCCTCCCTGCATATTGAAAGGAATAGCCAGTTCCGGGTTTTTACTACTTACGGTAATCCCCAGACGGTCATCCCTGTGGATTACAGCCTCATGTTTAAGTGTGGTGGGATAGTCAATGCCGGGCTTCATGTCCTGCAAATAGACAAAATCCTTGCGTGAGGCACAAGAGGCCACCAACAGCGCAACCGCCATCCAACTGATAAAAATCAATCCTTTTTTCATAATGATATGTTCTGTTTTTTAGTTCCTGAATTTATGTGCATGATTCCCTGCCTTCATCATGCGGCAAGAAATCCTGTATGTTATATTCTCTTTTTCAACTTTCAATTCCCGATTTACATAGCTGTGCAGCCTCCCGGTTGGGCAGGCACTCCAATACTCCCACCGGCACACGGCCGGTCAATGCTATCAATGTGTCACACAGTTTTTTATGCAACGATTCGGCCTGGGGGAATACTGCACATCCCGGCAGTACGGTGATAAAAGCATCCACCTCTTCCTGCCGTATGAAACGGTTGTGGGGAGCCTGGACAAGACGTACGATACCTCTTACCGGGAATCGCTGATTGCGGTAGCAGGCTGTCTTGCCGCTCCACGGCGTGCCATAGACCATGACACCCTCTTCTTCAATGCGGACTACAGGGTTGTCGTCGTTCAGCAGTTCGCAACCGGGAAATAGCCCAATCCATAAAGAGGCGTGCGTGCTTTTCCCTGTTCCGCTATTTCCCATAAAGAGGTAGCCTTTTCCGTCCAAGGCCACTACGGAGGCATGAAGGGCGATTCCGTTTCTATATAGAATTGCTTGCGAATACACCAGACGGAGTAAAAGGCTGAGTATCTCGCCTGCATGCCGTTCATTCCAATGTATCACGGCAGTCACAAGGGTAAAGGGCGGATTGGCTCGTAAGCCATGTGTCACTTCACTCTTTCCGCATTGGCACTCTATCTGAAATCCATGGGTGGTTTGAACGATGCGTGTGCATCCCCATTCGTTTTTTGCTTCTTCCAACACGGTGACAACTTCCGCCGCTTGAAAGAAACAGGTTAGGGCGATGAACTTGAATAGCACTTCCTCTTCTCCCGGTCTTTCACATCGGAACGGGCGGAACGAAGGCAACAGTAAATCAATATCTTGTTCCGGAGGCACACAGAGGCAGAATACCTGCCCTGCTACCCGATAATAATATTCTTTCAACATATATCTTTCTGACGATTTCAAAGAAGACAGTCTCCGACAATCCCCGCCTTACTTATTTTTCTTTTCCCAATCTTCTTTTTCAAAGAAAATTAAAACAGCTTCTTATTGGTGGGTTGTCCGGCCAGCAAAGAGGTAAAGGTCCAAAGGGCCTCTTTAGGAGCGTAGGTTAAGGAAAAGCGTGCATGGCGCAGAAAAGAATAAGAAGTATGCGCCTTACGTTTCCAAAAGGGCTGTGAGGCATGGCTTCGCCCGATAAGGTGCTGCCCGAAATTGCCGCCTTGCAGTACCATTTCCTGTAGTGCCCGAACGCACAAAGGCTTTTCTTGATAAGGCAGGCGTGTTGCGTCCAATCCGATGTGTTCGGTAAGGAAGCTGTGCAACAGACGGCTCCAGCGCAGAATACCCGTTTTACGGTATAGTGTTTTCAGTTCACTCCCGGTTATTACATCGGATAAGCAATGATAAGCACGTGCCATGTCACAGAACTGCCGCAAACCGATACCCCAACCGAAAGAATGTTTCATAATGTGGGTGTTCAGCAGCAGCAAATTCAACATTGGAGAAGGTACACGGATTTCAAAGTCATGCCCGGACGCTATGCAGGCGGTCCTATACCCTTGTGAAACCTCCAGTTTTTTCAGATACGGCTGCACAAAGGGATTGGCAATATCCAGCAGGCGGGGATGATGTTCCACCTCAATGCCTTTCCACACATAGCAACGGCTTCCGTCTGCCTCCTGTCTCATCGCTTTTCCCAGCCTTTTAATCAATTCAAAGGCGCAATCACCTTCTTGTGCTGTCTGAAAGTAGAAGTCGATGTCTCCGCATTCCCTTACAAGTGGATTTTCGTACAAGAGTGCGATTCCCTGCCCTTTTTGCAAGACAGGATTCAACCCGTTTTCCCGGAACAAACGGTATAATTCCTCCAATGTCCGGTTCATCCGTCTGTTCTTTCGCTCGATGCTGTCGGTCTCTGCGACCCAACGGAACAACAGTTTTTCCGGAGGAAGCAATCGTTCGGGCAGTTTGCATATCCCTTGATATACAATACCTGTCACGGTCTGTTGTCGTGCCAACCGATACACGTATTCCCAGCTGTTAGCGGACAACGGGAAAAGAGACAGATTTTCCGGCTCTTTTTCCCATAATCCGGCTTTCAATAAAATAAATAGAACAGTAATTTCCTTATTGGTAGGTTTCTTCACGTTTCTTCCTGCTCAAAAAATGTAAGTCAGTCTTACGGTATCAGGCTATTTTATCAGTCCGAACTCTTTCCACTGCTTCAGTTGTCGGGCGGTGTCGTTCAGCGTGATCTCTGTGCTGACCCTATATCTCTCAGCCAGCCATTCGGCAAGTTCCGGCAAAGAGAATGCCCCCTCATGAATACGTTGCCACAGTGCGGCGGCACTATGATTCAGACTGAACACATTGGTCATATTGACATGGTCCGCACAGGTTTCCACAATCATGTAACGACTGCCCACTCTACGGAGTAGCAAATCTTTTTGAGGTTGTATGATGCCTTCCACCATAATCTTATTAGTTTGTTTCATAAGCAATGGCATACTTAAAATTTCTTCCCGGTCAGAATGTGGAATACGGTCAGAAAAACAATTTGGGTATCCAACCATAGCGAACGGTTGTTGAGGTAATCCAAGTCCATCCGAAGCCTTTCCAGCATTTTTTCCATTGTGTCGGTATATCCGTTATAGAGAGTGGCGGCAGAGAACAATCCCGGACGTAATTGATACAACAACACGTAATCGGGATTGATAGACTTGATTTTTTCCACAAAGAACTCTCGCTCCGGGCGTGGGCCTACAAAACTCATCTCTCCTTTAAGCACATTCCACAATTGTGGCAACTCATCCAAATGGTGTTCACGAAGGAACTTGCCGATACGTGTCAGCCGCTTGTCACCTTTCTGGCAAAGTACAGGTTTACCGTCCGCTTCGGCTTGCATACTCATGGAGCGGAACTTATAGAGTGTAAACAGTTTGCCGTGATGCCCCACACGTTCCTGTTTGAATATGGCGGTTCCACCGTCTTCCCACTTGATTAGAAGATAAATCACCACAAATACGGGTGAGAGTACAAGAATCCCCAACAAACTTCCTGCCATATCGAAACTGCGCTTCATGACACAGGCTACAGGCGACATGGATTTACCGGATTCCACTCTACGCATACTCGCTTCTTCTGTCATTACTTTAATACTTTTTCCCATCACATATCCTTTCATAAATATCCACACATGATTCAATCATTTTATCTCTCGTGAAAATGTCGTGATAGCGTTGTGCCGCACGTTGGGAATATCCGTTATAGGTTACTTGGTCATTCAAAATGGCTTGAATGGCCAATGCCAATTCTTTGGCATTTTCGGGTACTACGTTCAAGCCCGACACACCGTGGGCATTCACCCATGCCACACCCGATTGGGGAATAGTAGTGGCCACTATCGGCTTTCCGCAAGACATCGCTTCGATTTGCACGATACCGAAAGCCTCCGTTTTCTGTACGCTGCTCAAGCAGAACAGCTCACAAGCTCCGTAATAGGCAGGTAAATCCTCGTCGCTGACCCTACCGAGCAGCACCACTTTCCCTTCCAATCCCAGCATCTTGATTTTTTCGTCCAGTTCCGCTTTCAACGGCCCCGTTCCACCTATCAGCAATACATAATCATCATCCAGGAATCGAGCTGCTTCAATCAGGTATTCATATCCTTTGTAGGCAACCAGTCTTCCTAAAGAAAAAATAATTTTCTTGCGGGGATATTTCTTCCGAATGGCGGCAACTCTTTCAGCCTGCGGACGCATCGGCTCTACTCCGATAGGCAGGCAGCGGGTCTTTCCTTGCACCGATTGCAGGCAAGGAGACTCTGCCAGATAGACGGGAGAGGTGCCGAGTATCAGGTCGGCCCGTTTCAGCAACCATTTCTGTAACGGTTGATAGAATTTCAGTAACACTTTTTGCTTCTGTATGTCACTGTGCCAGTGGAGCACCACCTTCCCTTTATAACCGGAAAGGAACAAGGCAATACAAGCCATCGGGTCAGGATGATGCACATGGATGATGTCATAGTTCCGGCATTCCTTTTTCAAGGTGTGAATCATGGAAGGAGAAATCATTGTAGCAGCAACTTTCCACAGTGTCCGGCAACAAATCAGTCGGGCGTTTCCACCAAGATGAATGGTACGGCTTCCTTTTTCACCGTCGGCACACATCATGTCGCATATCACCTTATGGGAAAATCGTTCGGCAAAACCGGTGGTCAGGTCATACATGACTTTCTCCACCCCTCCTTTGATAGGATAGAATTTTCCCAACTGCAATACTCGCAATCTTTTTTCTTTCATGGTTTAGTTTGTTCATTTGCTATTTTCTTGCTTTACCAATTCCTCGTGCCGGCGGATTATGTCGGGATAGTTTCTGCGTATATAGCCCCCGACACTGTTATAGGTCAGCCCCAATTGTTTGGCTATGGATTTTAGGTTCTCGGTTGTGGTCTCATACAGGCGCACCGCTTCGCTATACTTCTCTTCGCTGGCACGGGAAACGAGTTTGCCGTCCGCATTGCGTTTCATGCCTAGGTATTGGGCCAGTTCCGGCTCATATTTATGTATGTATTGGCGGAACGCTTCGGGATGAAAACCGAACTCGACCGCTATTTGGGTCAAAGGGCATAGTTCCTCTTTGAGGCGTCGAATCGCTTCGGCATATTTATGGGTCACCGTTTTCATCCGGCATCTGGCTTTCCGCAAATCTGTGCCCTCGCTTATCTCACCGGTAATCCCTGCACGTTCGAGCACCAGTTCCTTATGCCATTTATGCAAGTAAAACCGGAATCCTTGTGGAGGTACACCGGTTTGGGCTACAATGTCTTTCTCTGTCATGGTGGTGTCCCGGTATAGGGCAAGTGCTTCGGCATACTTCCGCTCTGTTTGAGGCAATGGTTCATACTTTCGTCCGTTTCCGATCTGTACGCCACGGACTTTTCGGTTTATATTTTTGGCCTGTTTGCGCACCTCCATTTTTTGCCGGAGTATCTCTTTGTGGTAGAAACGCAAAAATTGGGAAAAGCCTTTTTCCGACACACGGCAGGCTTCGGCCACTTGGGGTATGGTCATATCCGTAGTCCGGTAAAGCTCCACTGCTTCGGCATATTGTTCTATGCTCGTTTTGCGTGCGCCACGGTGGATATTGTCATTCAGCCCCAGCCGTCTGCGTATCTTCTCCCGGCGAATGGGAATATCCTCATAATGTATGCGCATGAAATTGGCAAGAGCCGTACCGTCAAGGTTGAATTTACGTGCCACTTGCGATACGTTCAATTCAATGAACTCCATGGAATCACACGCCATTACCGCCTCCTTATACTTTTCGTGGGCTGTCACACTCTGCTTGCCGGCAGAAACAATCTTCACATCCCGTGTATCTTTCCTCTCAGTAGAGAGTTTATAGCGACGTAAAACCAATTCACGCCAATGGTGGCGCAAGTAGTTTCCCAATGCTTTTGCGTTGAAACCGCATTCGGCTGCAATTTCACACAAAGGGCGTTCGGTATCGGCATAAAGAGCCACCGCCTTTTTGTATTTCTGATGAAGGGCATGTCGTCGCTTCAGTATGGCGATTTCCCGTGCCGTAAGCGTCGGATTGGACAGCAGGCTTGTGAAATGAATAGGCTGTAGAGCGTTCATGGAAAACTTTATCAAGCGTTCGTTGAATCAGTTCGTCATATAATGCGAGGTAGTCGGCATATTGTTCCTCTTTGCGGAAGTGTGCCAAAGCATAGTCACGGCACGGTCGGGCATAACAGCCTTTTCCCTTACTTTCTATCGTGCGTACCGCTTTCAGCACTCCGTTCAAGTCACCTTGTTCCACCACAGTTCCGGTATAAGGGGTAATCACCTCGATACTTCCTCCTGTACGGTAAGTCACGACCGGTGTTCCGCAGGCAATCGCTTCCAGGTTCACCGTAGGATAATTATCCTGCCAGGTAAGATTGACAAAAGCATCCGCAGCCGAATACAATTCAGCTAACTGGTGTATATTCTCGGTTCGGCTAATGCCGACCATATTCTTGGGTAACATCTTTTGTTCTCCCGGTTTGATGCCCACCAGCACGATGACTTCATCCTCCCGCAACAATCCGGCAAGCCGGATGAAATCTTCCAATCCTTTTTCCTTGCTCCATATACTCGCCACGCCCAAAAGGATATGCTTGCCTTCCAATTGATAGCGTTGTTTTATGGCATCCGCATCGAACAAATTGAAAGTTTCGGTGTTAATACCATTGTGGATGACACGAAAATCATATTCACGCAGGAAAGAGTGTGCCATTTCCTCCCGAATCCATTGCGATACAGGTACAATGGTCAGCAAATCTCGGGGCATGGAAGTAAACGCCGCTTCCTTGTCTGCATAATTTTGATGCGAACGGTCAAGCCATAGACTGGCTGGAAACTCCCTTTTCTGCGGACAGTGCCGACAGCCGTTTTGCCATTTATTACAGCCGACATAAGAATAATAGTAGCAATGTCCGGTGTATAGCCAGCAGTCATGTACGGTCCACACCACGGGAATGCCGGCTTTCGACAGATAATCGAACAGGATTTGGTAATTCAGAAAATAGCCATGTAGATTGTGGATATGGATAATGTCCGGCTGCAATTCCTCTATCCGGCGGATGAATTGCCGGGTGGCATTATCGGAAGCCAGACCGTGCTTGTCGAAAAGACGGGTGATAACCCCATGTTGAAAGACACTCCACTTGTTTCCGACCGGCATAAGACGGGATTTGCACTCCTTGATGCCGTCACGTCCGTAGCTGTAAGCGATATAGCTTTCCCAACCGTTCTGCATGGCAAGTTCGCCAATCTCCTGCATGATACGTCCGGTGGAAGTATTGACCCGTAGAACAGGATTGATTTGCAACAATCGTTTCATCGTTGTATCAGATTAGAAAACAAGGCAATCCACTTGGCCATGACAGCCTCTTCCGAATAGGTATCCACCACCTTAAGGGCATTACGGGACATCGCCCTGCGTTCTTCCTCGTCCGCCATCAAGCGCATCATAGCCTCAGCCAAGCCGCTGATGTCTCCGTCAGGCACCAAAAGCCCGTTCTTGCCATGGTCAATGATGTCACGGGGGCCACATTTGCAATCAAAAGCAATAGTCGGAACCCCACAAGCCATAGCCTCAACCAGCACCATGCCGAATCCCTCATAATTGGAAGTCATGACCAGAATCGAGCTATTTACATATTCGTCCCAAATGCCATTTGTCGGTTTATTAATATAAAGACTATCGCATAAACCTTTTCCAACGATCATATCTTCCAGCATATCATGCCATTCTCCCTGTCCGAAAATATTAAGTATCCAATCTGCAAACTTCCCGTCTCTCTGCACCATTTCCCAAGCCTGTATCAACCGGTCAAACCCTTTCTGATAGTCCAGCCGACCGGCTGCAATCACCTTTTTTACAGTTAAATCACTCCTTTTGTTTTTTACAAAGACAGCCGCATTAGGGATGACTGTTATATTCGGCATCTCTCCCCAATATCCTTTGTCCTCCTCAGTCAGCACAACAAAGCGGTCAAACTTTCGGGCGATACGCTCGTCCTGCCTTGTGCGCCATCTGTCGATAAGTCCCAGCAATCCGCCGCGTCCATACTGAAGACGGAAGAACTTGCAGAAATGCAGTTCCAGCACCTTCCGACTTCCGTCCTTGATATCTGGGATAAAAGACGACTCCGAAGGATAGAGCGACACCACGATATCCGCCTTCTCCCTCATGAGCAGTGCGGTCAATCTCTCTTTATGTATCCTCCTCCGGCGGAGATAACCGACAATCTTCTTGAACACATTCTTATCGTTGTCGTCCGCATAGTCAATCCCGAGGTCCACCATGCGCACCTCTTCCGGAAACGGATAAAACGGCTGTCTCCCCTGCTGGTCAGTCGTCGCTATAGTCACGTCCCACCCCATCCGCTTCACAAGCCAGCTGACCTTGTTCAGCAGCACCCGCTCCATCCCTCCGGGATTGTAGGTAGCTCTTATGCAGTAGACTATTTTCATTTATTCGATAAATAAGCACGAAACTTTCGTCGTGCCGTCATATAATATGGATTACATATCATATTTTTCAACAACCAACAGTTTCCTCGTAACGAAAGCTTCATCCAAGGCTTTGCCCTGCCAATAAAATGCACGATATAAATAACCTTGTCGCTTTTATCACTCCACGAATAGCCTAATTCTTTGATATAATATTTCAAGAAATCTGCAAATATATTATAACCTTCATCCAATTGTAACGAAGGTGTATTATCCCAACTATCAGTCAAATACCGTTGTATAACATCTTGATCGCCTATAGGTATGGCTTTGTTTTTACACTCCTGAGACACTACCGGTATCAGTTCTATCAGCTTCCGTTCCACTTCAAGATTGGGCTTTACAACCATTACTCCGGAGTTTATCCCTTTCCAAGAAGCGTTACCTGGGAATGACTTGCCAGCACAAACTCCGGAAAAAGATTTATGCTCAAACAGACTATCAATATTATTGACTATGAGCAAATCGGAATCAAGAAAAACTAATTTCTCAAATTGTGTAAGCCCCCATATCTGCAATTTATCAAAAGTCTTATTCCAATGTGAATAAGAGTGTTCGCTTGCAATCTTGTCCGGAACCTCAACCAAATTTGTCAATTTAATACATTGTATATCTTCTTGATTCAACCGTTTTTCCACGCTTTCTTCAATATCAGCCGACAGCACACAATAAAGAGGATATTGCGATTTGACAGCCAGCAAAGAACGCTTCAGTACAACGACACCATCAAGATACCGCTCATCTGACAATAATGTTACGAATGCTTTCATACTAAATAAACAATCATTATATTATACGTTTCCCTAACATAAACGGAGTATACCTTTTTACCAAATATGTCGGGATAGCCAATAGTGCGCACACCAATATGCAATAGACTATATTTCCTACATAAGTCTGAGCGGAAAATCCCAATCTGCCACCTAAAAAAATCAAAAAACTTATGACCTTTGACTGAAAAGCATAATATACCAATGTATTGGCTCCTATATATTGCAGCCATGACAGATTTATTTTAGCGGCATAATGTTCCAAAATAACGGTAAGAACGAAAACTAAGCCCACACCCAATATTGCGCTAAGCATAAAAATGGGAAAAATGCCATAGTTATGCACATGTACGTCAACCGGATAATTATTTACTGAGAAAATAACAACACTATACAAGATCGTCGCCAACAGCAACAAGCACCATTTTACAGAACTCTGCATAAACATCATGATATTCCGTCCAGTCTCAGACCTTTTGATAAAATACCCGAAATACATGAAAATGACAAACATACAGGCATTCTCCAAGTGCCAAGGAATTATAATTTGTATATTAGTAACACTGATATATCCGATTATCAGCAAAAGAATACAGATAAGGAACTGCTTAAAAAACGAAGATGTTATCCGTAAAATAAAATAGAATATAATCTCCATTACAAATAAGCAAGCTATGAACCATAAATCATCCCATGCACCTGGCTTTTGCCGCAAAATACTTAACATTCGCAAAAAAAACGGGTCTCCTTTTACTATGCAAGCCAAAACAGTGTTTATCAAACCGAAACAAAAAATCGGCACGATAAGAGTTTTAACCTTAGATGACAAAAAACATCTGAAATTATATTTTGTACTAAAAGTATAACCCGAAACAAAAAAGAACCCCATTAACAAAAAAGGACAAATGACACGGTTATAAATATCAGGACCATACAAATGATGAAGTATAATACTTATCATACAGATTCCTTTTAGATAATCAATCCAAAGTATTCTATTCGACTGTCTGTTCACCATATTGTATAACGCTATTTTGCCTCTTGCTATCTACTAGGAGAAATAATGCAAAGACAAGAAAGATATCTGAAGCCACTTTAAACCAGACAAGAAGCTGAAGCACAAACAAAAGAAAAAACATCAATTTATATTCCGGATGCTTACTCATACAAGTCAGAGCGACTTTATACATGAAAGCTACAAACGTAAGAAGTCCGATAAGGCCGGAATAGTATATGAATCGCAGGTATCCGACATCTGTAGCCATATAATACTCTTTATACTCTACTCCTGTATAGTACGGATCCAATGTCGTATCATATATATAGCCATCTCCAATAATCCATGTTTTCAATGTTTCCGGAAACCTGTACATAGATACCAAGACGTCATTGGAGTGCACTTTCCATCGTCCGCTCTCCGCCAGACTGAAAAAACCTTCAAATGCAAAACGAAAATCTTTCTGAAATTGTTGATCAACATTGTACAAAATCAAGATAGTGGCAATCATGATTACAATCCATCCTAATATCCACTTTCTCAATCGAATAGTTGTCCGAGAAGGAGAATAAGAATTAATACCTATGGTAAATACGAGATACATAAGGGCAACCACAGCTCCGACCGAAGTTGTGCGCGCAATCATACTGCCAACCACAGCTATGATTGAAAATGAAAATAAGTATAAGGCAACTTCTATCTTTGAATATATTTGAGCTACGAAAGGTAAAACTATACCCATCATAATAAGTACTGCGGCAAAGCGCATTCCGGCAACATCAAAGGCGCATCCAATGCCATAAAGTCTCCCGTCTACCTCATTACTCATCCATTCCAACCCCTGACAGAATGAATTACAGAAGTCACTAACCATTGGATAACGGCTTATTGCTATAGCCAACAAGCACTGCATGACACAAACAAGAACCAAATAGTTGACAACTATCGGAACCGTAACACGGCCATGCACCCACTTCATCCATGCCAACGAAGTATATGCACCACCAAGCCATACCAACATTGATATTATATAGCTGACATAAACATAATCTGTCGTTCCGTTATAAAACACGGCCACTAATGTTGACAACGAAACCATTGCAGCATATACACATACGATAAAAAAATCCTTATCGATATTGCCGTTGCGTCTCTTGACCAGATTCGCACATATCAAAAACAACGATACAATCGCCATCCCCAATTTTGTATTCAATCCAGTAGGCAAAAATGTAAACTCAAATGGGAAGAAATAAAAACTTAAGAGAATGACGGTTATTGCTATATTTATATATTTACCCATTACTGCTCCTATCTGAAAATCAGGCCGTAAATAACACGATTAAGCAAAAAGGCATACAATCTGACTGCCCAAAATTGATTTCTGCACGCACACCATTGCAATAATCTGCTACGAAACGAAATCTGTTTGTTTTTCATTATAAAAGCATTTGCCTCTGGATACCATTCTTTCCATAACAAATACTTCGCCGAATCATTTGACAACAAAAACGGGAATTTCACATCCAACTTCAAGAATGTTATTTCCTTGTCTAACTTTTGTTGATATAAATGATGTATAAACTGTTCGATTCGACTGACATTATATTTCAATTCTATCAAATGCCGCGCTGAATAAGTCTGGCTGAATGCCGTACTATTTGTCTTCACATAATGATAAAACGCCTTGGGAACATATACGATTTTCTTTGCATAAGCAAAAAGCATTATCATCGTCATATCTTCACCCATGCCGTAACCGGACGGGAATTCTATACCATGATCCACATATAAACTGCGCTTTACAAATTTATTCCAAACATTGAATTTCATCCTGCCGCTCAGCATTGCTTTTATTGCATCAATTGCAGAAAAAAAACTCGGTTGTAACATATAACGTTCATTCTTCTCAAAAGAAAGGTACCAGTCACACCATACGATATCCGCATTTTGACCATTTGCTGTTGCATATAACGCTTCCAACATATCCGGCTCTACAAAGTCATCACTATCGCAATGAAAGACATATTGACCCGACGCTGCCGCCAAGCCTGTATTTCTTGCTGCGGGCAGGCCTTTGTTTTCCGGATGTCGAAGTATTTGTATCCAACCTTTTCGTTCCGGGAATCCGTCAATCGTTTCCTGCAATAATTCAATGCTCCTGTCGGGAGTGGCATCATCAACAAATATGAACTCTACCTCCTTCAAAGTCTGCGACAATAAGGATTCCACACATCTGACAATGAACCTCTCTACATTGTATATCGGAACGATTACACTAACCTTTATATCTTCCATAGACGAAATATCTTATAAGAATCTTTATTCTTTTCCATAACGACAAGGACTCCAAGAGCATAGTCTTGTCAAAAAAGAATTTGAAATAATACAGCTCGTCATAAAACGGAGATTTCCTATAATATTCCCACCAGATATCAAAACCAATGCAATATCGTTTCCATGGCTTATATCCGCTATAATGGATATTGCCATTCCTTTTCGCAAACTCGCAATCGGCTTTACTTATCGTTTCAGGCAATGTTTCCGGATACCAATATATCTGAATCAAAGCACAATCGTTAACATTGTAGCAAGGCGGCAGGTACTTTATTCTATTTTTACAGCTAATGTTTATAATATCTTGGTCTTGATATTCATAATTATTATTAACTATAGATTTGAATTTATGAACCATGCCATCTTCTCGCATTTTCTGCAAGTTAAATATCATGAAGCCGGCTTGAAGATATTCTCCAGGGGTTACATCTATTGATTTTAAATGTTTTTCATCCTGATTCAACCCCAAATCCAATGTGGCGGCAATATAATAATCCGAAATATCCTGATTATAGACATCCCATAGATCCATTCGGAAAATAATATCTACATCTGAATAGATGATTTTATCATACTCTCGTATCAAGTCTGGAATCAATAATCTATAATATGTTGCCTTTGTCACCCCACGAATCTCATAAGCTGACTCAAAACTATTATCTACCGAACGATACCTGATACGGCAATTAGGATATGCTTCCGGTATTTTCACCAACTCCTCTTTTCGCAAATTCACATCCGGAGAATGCAATATAAATATATCATAATAGGTGTTTTTGTCTGCATTCATCATTAAAGATGAAAGGCACACACAAGCTGCCTGAATAATATTATTGTCAAAAGCAAAAACAATCGGTACTATATTCATGAACGTGTCTTTTTTGAATTTTAAATATTTAGGGTTTTCATTAAATCAATGACATCCGTTTTTTTTATCCGGGGATGGTTATAATATTGATTTATATGAAGTCTGCTATTTTTGGGGAATACATGAGTAACGGATAAGACATATCTCAACATATATCTAAACATGCTACCATAATATGTTATCTTAATTTCCTTAAAAGATTGCAATGAATCATAGGCACTCCACCACAAATAAGAATGCATTGACTTATTTTTACAATATATCCAAGGTTGGTAACCAGCATAGTGAACTATTGCAGGCGAATCCATCAATTCCTCCATTTCTCTCTTATGCTCAAGCATAAATTCCTTATGCCGACAAAACGGCACGAGTACCCCAAATCTTGGAGATAGTATTATTTTATCATCTTGACAAACATAATTGATAGCATCTTGGTCTGGGAAAAGTATTTTATTTGAATTTTGTTTAGAATACTCTGTGATTCGTGCCGACAATTCTTTCTCCCTCCATTTATCTAAATTCATCATTAGAACTCCGGAACAAATATATCCTTTGTCTCGGCTGTATTCCAAGCGTTCGTATGTATCTGCACTATAATGTTGGACATCAACACACCCTGCAACTGATTTATTTCCCATATCCATTGCAAATAGCGAATCCAGACTATCATTGACAACTATATCACAATCCAGATACAAAACTTTATGAATATTCGGGCAACAAAATTCGATACCATGCATATGCCCCCCATTGAGAAGTAGGAAGTCCATTAAAATGCTGTTTATCATACATATATATATGTATGTGACTCCCTAACTCCTGCAAAAAACGGCAATTCTCATCCGATATATAATCAGAGACAATATGGATATGAATATCGTCACTTTCTTTTGCGTTACAAAAGATACTTTTAATAGTCACTGATGCGAATGGCACATACGAGTCATTGAAACACAGAGCGAAATCTTTTCTTATCATTAACTTATTTTGCAAATTTTAATCTAAAAGATGAGAATATATCAAGCAATAAGGACATTAAAAACAAATTCATCCTCAAGCGAATAAAACGGCTGAGAATTTTATAACGACTATCCCATAGCATCACTCTATCGTTATTATGCCCTCGAACTACTTTGCAATATGATTTCAACAGTTTTTTCCTGTTGTGATACCTCTTTACGTAAGAATCAAATAATATATTTGTAATCCATGTCATATAAACCCGAAACATATTGTCACCTATTCCAGTGCTTAGAATCGTAGTCTTGCACAAATGATCAAATGTACTCTGATTGAACTCTTGTTCTTTATATTTCACGCTCCAATCAGGCATATAGTAATAATAACCTACGCTTTTTACAGAAAACATCGATTCTGTCTTAAACAGATATTCCAACACAAAATGAACATCTTCTGTAAATCGAAGTTCTTCATTAAATCGAATATCATATGAATTAATAATCTCGTTTTTGAAGGCTTTAACCCACAAATAGCCGATTATATTGTTATTATTCAACAGTATAAGACCATCTTTTACCGGCCCTTTATAATCGAAACCATATATAATGCTTTTATCTCCGTCTGCAATAAGACAATCTGCCTCGAAGCCTTGCACGATTAACTGATAATCGTTCGAAAAATTTTCTGCAAAATTTTTCAACCAACAATCATAAGTCCAATCATCTGCGTCACAGAATGTCACCCACTCACCTTTTGCATTATTAAGTCCTACATTACGAGCAGAACTCACGCCCCCGTTTTCCTTATGGAACACCCTTACGCGACTGTCAGATGCGGCATACTTGTCGCAGATTTCTCCCGACCGGTCTTTGCTGCCATCATTTACAAGCAGCAACTCGAAATCAGTGAATGTCTGCTTCAAAATACTATCTATGCACCTAGATAATGATTTTTCTGCATTATAAACGGGTACTATAACAGAGATTTGAGGCATAAAATATATTTTAATTATTCAGATTTCGTCTGAGGAACTGCCGGCTGACTTCTCTCATTTCCTCCAGATGGCTATCAATCATTCCGTAGTCCATTGCACCACCTAAAAGCCCACTTCTTTTATGTCGGAAATCTTCTATGGAATTGACAAATCTATCGCCCAAAGAAAGCAGTTTAGACAAACTTTCAAGACGTGCATTTCCACGCACTTTGTTGCCGATTATTATAAATGGTTTATGAAATATGATTGAAAACACACAACAATGGAACGAATCCGTCACAACGATGTCGGATGTTCGGATTTCATTCAGCCACTCATCAGGTGCAATCAGTGGTGAATCAGTTTTCACATCATACGAAGTCAACTGCCGCACGTCAAAATCTGGCATCAGACTTTCGATAAGTGGCTCTGTAAATTCACACTCATCCAAAACATAGACCAAGGCTTTTGAAGAATGCTTCTTTTCGGTGTCGCCTATCCTCAACTTTTCAAAACAAGCAATATAATCTTCCGCTTTCAGCAGTAATGTCGGGTCAAGCACAACCGGACAATCTCCCTTTGGAGTCCATCCATGTATATCCTTAATTATCAACAATCCCGAGATTTCACGCACCGAAACCGCATTCATTCTTGCAAATGCTTCTCCGCACTTGGTAATTTCCTCCGAAGTATAATCCGAATAATCAATACCGAAAGATGCAGCATATGCGATTTTTTTTACATTATCCGAAGCAAACCCAAGAAACCAAGAATCTAATGGAAATGAAACATTATATGCTTTACGCCAAACTTGATCCGAACCGACAATGACAACATCAAAGCGATGATTAATCGTTTTTTTTATACCTACATAGGACAACTGAGATTTGGTTTGGCTTAGATGGTTCTCTATAAAAGATAATATTCTTTGCGATTTCCGCATATACATCACCCTTTGCTCCCAAATACTTTTTACTTTTAACTCTCTTCTTTTACCAAAGAGATGCAGCAACATTGTTTTAATAACAGATAAAACAATACGGAACAATGAAGGATTATATGAATTATTTAAAATCTCTGTCTTATACCCCATTCTCCGCAGAATCGTCTGCAATGCGAATGCCTGCAAGATTCCTCCATAATTTGTATGCAATGGCAATGTAAGGATAGCTATCTTCATCTTAAAATTGATTTTTCATTATATTTCTGTAAAGCACACGTTTCACTCTTGCAAAAAGGCTGTTGTTTTGCACAGCCGCCAGTGAATCCAACATTTTTCCGGAACGATGCATACGCCAAAAGAAGACCCCCCTGTTAAGAGGCACTTTGACAGATTCCGAAATTGACCTATTTCCGGTCAATGCTGATTCATAAGACATTTCTTCAAGGACAGCAGACGACTGACGCAGAGCCTCTGCTCCCTTATCACTATGCACCATTACAAGACTTACTCCTTTGTCATCATCCAGTTCTGGTCTGACATTCTCTATTCCCCAAAAGTCCCCTATTGTAATGTCACTACCGGACTTTCCGCTTTTAGCCGAACAATGATAGCAAGACGGGCGCAGTGTCAAATCGGACAGAAACGCCTGCATATAGGGATTCTTTTCAAATATAGATGAGAGCAAAACTGTATTTTCCTCTCCGTCGGCTGATGCCTCGGAGAGAGTGAGAGCAAAACTGTATTTTTTCCAACCTGTTGATTTTGAGCGAAAATCAATCCCTTTCACCCGATAACTAAAGGATTTAGAGTGAGACAAAACTGAATTTTTTCCGTCACCCTGACGGGCGATTGTTTCATTCAGATACATCTGCCAAACTTTCGGACTTGGTACACCGTGGCACACAAAGTCCACTATCAACAGATTGTCATACTCCTTTCGCAAAAATCGCTTCAAACCTGCAACCTGACAGGGCGTTCCGGAAAAAAGCACCTTCCTACCGGCTTTCAGAAATTTTTCAACTCGCCTATACGAATCTCCGATTCTGCTTTGAACATATTTGGAACCGCAGAATGCTGCCACACCCTCTAAGGTTTCCGTAAAGTCATGGATCACATTCCAATCCTCATCGAACCTTGCTCCGAAAAGCACACCGCCCTGCACTATGACTATTTCGGCAAGCAATGTGAAGATTCCACCGGACGAACTCTTGCTCCGAATCGTTTCATTCGGATTCTTTGCGGCATAAGTCTTGACCGGCACTCTCGTCACGTTCTGATTCAATATCGGACATACTCTTTCACACAATCCGCAATCAATGCAACGAAATGATTCAACAACAGGATAAGCAAAGCCTTCCTTGTCTGTTTTCGTCGCAATACAATGCCGGGGGCAAACCTGTATACATGAATTGCATCCGCAACAATCCGCTTTGTCCTTTATGTTTATCACCGAGATATTCTGTTTTTGATATTTGTGAAAATAAAATTGCGCTCAGAGGCGGTACACCCGACAAAACACACGCTGAAACTCGTGCATATCAGACAAACTACACTTACTGCAATAAAACGTACCCAACCTTCTTGCATCTGCCAATAAACAACTGTCGGCAAAACAATGGAACAAAGAGCAACAAGCAGAATATTCGCATAGACATTCTTAATAAACCCCCAAAATGGCAACCCGGCCATTTTTCGCAAGAATACAAGCCTTAGGAGCATACAAGAGACCGAGACCAGCAAAGCCACGATATATACGGACTCCGGAGGCAATCCTACTTTCAAACAAAAATATGACAATGGAAAGTTCATAAGCAACATCCCACCGACAACAAGCTGATAGTTCCGTATTTTACCCGTAGCCAATTGGAGTGTAATGAGTGTCTGCGAAAGAATATCACTCATGGATAAGAGTAATATAAGCCTTACAAAATTAACAGTATGTTCAGGATATTGTTTCAGCCACAAAGTCAGCACAAAATCCGTCTCAAACAATATCGGCAGACCAAGCATAAAAATAACATAGAAAGAAAATCGGGAGCCTCGCTCTACCAACGACATCATATATCCCGTTTCCCCGGAAGCGTATGTCTTTATTATCTGAGGATTCATAGCTGCTGTAACATTTCCTGCAAATGCACATACTGCAGTATTTACAGAAACAGATATGCCGCGAGCTGCATTCAGAACAGGCCCTGAAAATATATTCAATAGAATATTGACTCCTTGACTCTTCAAAATACCGGCGGCACAGCCTATAAAATTCCATCCTGCAAACGCACTCATCTCTTTCCATGTCAATTTATCGAAACAGAATCGCAGACGACATTCATCAAACTTGTTGCTGCAATACAGCAAATAAGTTATCTGAACCAAGACTCCTGCTGCCACCAATAAAAAGGAATAGATTATCAGGCGGTCAAAATCGAACGAAGCATTGGCTATAAACAAGACTACTGTCAATTTCAAACTTACGTCCAAAATACCTATATACGCAAAAGCGTCCATTTTTTCATGTGCTACAATGGTCGCATTATAAGGGACACTAATCAGCCCGAGAAGGAACGTCACTATTGATGCTTGAAACACCATATTGGTGGCATACAGTCTTTCAAGTGGTATGGTCATCTTATTGTTCAGAAACCATACTCCCATCGTTTCCATCAGTATTAAAATAATAGCCGACAACACCAAATGTATAAGCACGGCCGTAGAAAATACCCTGTTCAATTTCTCCTGATTCCCTTTTCCGAGTTCAAATGTAATGAAACGACTTACGGAGGAGGACAATGCGGACGAAACCAACGAGAACGTCCCGACAAAGCCCCCCACGACATTATAGATACCGTAGTTTTCCACACCAAGGGCATTCAATACGACTCGTGAGGTGTACAGCGATGCGAGCAAGCTAAACGTCAAACGAACGTAGAGTATCAAGGTGTTTTTGGCTATCCTTTTGGTATTTGCGTTTTGTGTTTCCAAAATTCTGATTCGTTTATTTCCAAAACACTTTCTTCCACCACGAGCTACTATCTTCGGATTTCACTCCCTGCACCTCACCAATATACCGCTCATAACTCCAACCGTTATGCACCATTTCATAAATCCCCCCCCCAATCCGGCAAACCTCCCACATTTCGGTCACCAATAAACAAATCTGCTTTAGGCTTTCTGCAAGAATAAATCGCATGCTTCTTGAATGAACAGACAAGAACTATATGTTACTGTTGATGTACTGTGCTTTTGCCTTGACTCTTTCGTACATTTGAGTAATTGTATGATAAAAAGCATTCCTTTTTGTATGAAAGGTTATTTCCATTGCAATAGATTGCTGTTTGGTACAGGCATATAATTTTTGGTCGAAGAATATAATTTCTTTACCATATCTTTGGCGTGGGGATAAATCTAACGGTGAATTAAAAAGAAAAAAGGAGCAAGTCAGATTGCATTGATGAGTAAATAGTTTTACTCTTCTTCTAGTTTGTGGTTCATCTATTCTATCGACCCAACTTTTCCAATAGTCAATACATTCTAATATTTTATTTTCTATGTTCCTACAATTATAATAATCAATTAGCCAATTTTTATCTGTTTCTGTCAAATTAGAGTCTCTAAAATATAGATTGATTGTCAAATTAGAATTTTTCTCTAATAAAAAGCGAAGAGTCTTTCCTATTTTTTCGTATTGTTCTATATCTGAAAACCAAATTCCAACATAAGTAAATGACTCTTTTGCATGAGTTAAAATGTATTCGTCAATTTCCTTGTTTTTTCGGAATCTTATAATATCATCTCGGTGTAAGAAAATAGCTTTGATTCCAGCTCTATGAATGATGATAAATTTTCCTACAAGAGGGAAAGTAGCCCAAAAACGATTTATTTTCTCTCGGAAAGACTTCTTTGTTTTTAGGGAATTCTTTTGTGCAATAAGAATAGGAACTATAATCCCTAACAATGGAATAATTATACTTCCAATTATTTCTACTATATACTTAGGATAATCCATATAAAAACAGGTGTTAAACTATTGGTTCAAAACAACTTATTTTTTTCGACCTAAGATATAAAAGCATTCCCCTGGGAAAGAACTATTATTTAAGATTCTTATGTTTTTCTCCCACTCAGGCACATCGCAAATAAATTGAGAACTTTCTATTCTTATCATGCCATTGTTATTAAACAAATCATAAAACTCATTTTCTGTATAGTATTGATAAGATTCATTTTTTTCGATATTCCAAGTTGGAGTTGATATAAACCTTAATTTTGTTATAAAACGAGTAAAATCAAATAGGTTACATCTTATAATACCATTAGATAGCTGTTTAAATGAAACAGGATATGTTTTATATTCTGCTGTAAATAAATTGAATTTCTCATCTGTTTCAGCATTTAGTATTTCAAATTCAACATTTCTCATTAGTGCATTTTCTTGTTCAATCCCATCAAATAACAACAAAAACCCACCCTTATCTACTAAAGTAAAAATTTGATTTATTGAGTGATAAAATACTTTATTTAAAAAAGGAGTTTTTTGAAATAGAAGACTTGAATAGACTTCATGAAAAACATTGACACAGAAGACAACGTCAAATTTTCCTAAATCATTTGTCCATAAATCATCAGCTATTTCCTTTTCAATAAAGAAAAACTGATGCATATTATTGTTGTGAACATTTTTTTCTGCATGAGATAACACTTCGGCATTTCTATCAAGTCCATAAAACTCTATTTTTATATTTTTAAGATGTGATGATATATATTTTAGTATGTAACCATCACCACATCCTATATCTAATATTCGGAGAGATCTATTTATTTGAAGTGATTTTATTATTTTTATTAAACTAATTATACCTTTTTTCTTGCCTAAAGGCCTATGAAATCCTTTTTTCCTTTCTTTCCAATAGAAAGAATTGTATGAACAATATTTATCGGCATTATTTTGCATAAATATCAACAAAATTTAAAATCTTATTCCACAGAGACTTATATCCTGTTTTATTTACCATATTGTTTACTATACTCAGATACTGCTCATAACTCCAACCGTTATGCACCATTTCATAAATAGCTCCCCAATCCGGCAAACCTCCCACATTTCGGTCATCAATGAACAAATCCGCTTTAGGCTTCCGACAAGGATGAGCTACATGGCTTCCTGCCTGCTCATCCGGATGATTGGCATTGACGGCATAAAATTCCAAACCACGCTGTCGGCAGAACTCAATCGCCTCTTCCAGCAGTTCCCCCTCTCGTACACTCCAAAGAATAAGCAAATGTCGTTCTGCCTGCAACTGCTTCAGCGTAGCTATGGCAAAAGGTATCTCTTTCCCTATCTGTGGGTATCTGTGTTCAACAATCGTTCCGTCAAAATCTACAGCTATAATCATAAAAAAGATTTATCTCATTCTATTGTCAGAAACGGAAACCTCACCTCCAACGATTCCATACCCGCCTCCACAATCTCTTTCAAGTCGGTAGAAACATCCGTACTGTTCAAAATCCGCTCCAAGATACGAGCTATAGTTTGACAAGTGCGAGTGACTTCTTTCAACTCCAAAGATTGAGGCGTGAATTGAAAACGGCTTCCGACTTCTTCAAGCAGAAATAATGCAACTTCTACAGCGGTATCAAAATCTTTCTCTTTCACCGCAAATTCCGCTTTCTCAATCCACAAATCAAGATGTTTGGCAATAGCCAGCACATCCAACTGGTTTTGAGGATTGAAGAAGCCTTTATCTATTTTTGCTTGAATTTGTGTCAATGAAGCGAAAGACGATATTTCATGGCTACGCAACTGCTCTCTACGTTGTCTCACATACTCATCTACATTCTCAAAACTCTCCTTATAAATTCCTCCTATGGCAACAGTCATTCCGCCAATAGTGGTGACAAAGCACTTGTCACGTGCAATGCGGATGCGATAACCTTCCAGTCCACTCAATATACCGGAGGTTATCTTAATCAATGAATTACCGGTAGAGTAGTAATCAAATGGATGGGGCATAAAGCGAATACGGGTAGGGGCTATTTGCGAAACTTGCATGAAAGAGCGCATCACGTCATTGGAAATAGTGGCAATACATCCGGTGCTGCAATCTTTCACCAAATACAAACCAAAGAAATTCTCTTTTAGGAAATGCTGTATTTCCTCACAGTCCCCCTGTACAAATACCAATCCGGAAATCGTGGGGCGTTCCTCTTCTTTGATACGCTTTTTCTCACGCTTATAAATGATATGCGTATGAATGAAAACATTAAATTCCTCGTTTAGCACTTTACTTATTTTATCCACTTTCGCATGGTGAACAAATAAGTAGCACCAAGAAATATTAGGATTGTTTTGAGACAAATTCTTCACTTCCGAGCCATATAATGGTTCGGTATCAGTTTTGCCTCCTATGACGTTAGCATGAGTTTCTGTACTATACAGTGGCATCGTCCCTCGTGCTAATATATGTCTTGGTTTCTACGGTTATCTGATAACCTTGTCACCCAATAAGTCAAGTTCGATTCCATATTCATTATACTTGAACTTAGATTCAACCCTATGCTCTTTATTCTCTCAGCATGTTTGTCAGGATGTAATCCCGATACCTCTCTTGGCAAGAGAAATATCCGGGGATCATATTTTACGTAACTAACTGACGGACAGATAGAAATACGGAACGACATTATGGTACTTATCCGACATATGTTAAGCAAATACACTCTGTATGAATGTTTTGGTTAATTTTATCACCCGTTTTCTATTGTTTTTTCAATATTTTACGTAACTTTGCACATTGTAATATTTCTCTTGCCAAGAAAACGAGCCGTATACTCAACAATTTTTATTGTATTACAAAACGCCTTCAAAAATCCATTTTTAAAAACATCCGGTTTTAAATTGTCAATAAGAATATCTCCAACGGTATCCTGTCGCTATATTGACAGTTCATGGATCTTTTCCGGTACTTTTCTTTTTAAGAGAAATATCGGGAAGGGATAGCATCTGACAATCAGAATCATATATGAATCCTGAAAGTGATCTGTTCAACAATCATACCGGTATTTGAAACATTTTCCTTTGGAGAAAACAATTTTTTATCATACGGACGGGTGCTTTCCCATATTTTGATTATCTTTGCAATGTGTAATATTTCTCTTAAAAAGAGAAGCAGGAACGGCACAGCCTTTGTCCGTTATTCTGCGTGCCGCATCCGTCCCCGTTATAAGGATTTGAGTATGATGTCGTTTGCCTTGTCCACTTGTGAGGTATCCAGCGAGGCGAGGTAGATTCTGGTCGTGTTTTCCGAATCATGTCCCATCGCCTCGCTGATGGTTGCCAGCGGCACATTCTTGCTTCTGGCAATACTCGCCCAGGCATGGCGCGCTACATACATGGTGAGCGGCATACCGAGCCCGAGCCGTTTCCCGAGTTCCTTGAGTTTTCCGTTGATGAAATGCGCTGCGCTCCTGTACTGCCGCACGGCATCCTTGGCCGTATCCCTGATGACCGGAAAAAGGTAGGGGCTGTCATTGTGCCCATACCTGTCCAGGATCTCCTGCATGGGCTTCTCCCATTTAATGGACAGACGCCGGCCGGTCTTCCGCCTGCGGTAGGTCAGCACGCCGCTCTTCAGATCAGCCTTTTTCAGGTAGGCGATGTCGACGAACGACATGCCCCGGGTATAAAAGCTCAGCATGAACATGTCCCTGGCGTATTCCATGCCCGGGGAAAGGCGCAGGTCCAGGTCACGTATCATGCGGACCGCTTTCAATGGAACAGCACGTTTTACGGTCTTGTCTATTCCGGTGTAGACATGCTTGAAAGGGCTGCGCTGTACCGTCAGTTCCCTGTCCACCGCACGGTTGTAGACGGCACGCAGGTTCCGCATGTAATAGGAGGTGCTGTTCGGACATATCCCCTTGTCCTTCAGCCATGCCTCGTATTCCAGCATGAGGGTGGAGCCGATATCCTCCAGCGGGATGTCGCCGTCCCTGCCCCGGAAGTGCGTGAAGCTGTTCAGTACGGTGGTGTACCTCTCGGCGGTGCGCTTCTTGCCGACACGCTCCAGTTCCTCCACGAGCCTCTTTCCGAAGGCCATGAAATTATGGCTGTCCTCAGGGGGCGGGTTGTGAAAAAGTTCGACAACCCTGCCGGCGGGATAGGTACCGCCGGAACGTTCCAGTCCGGCAATGATACTTTCCAGACGGCGGATGTCTTTTTCCATCCGCTCCTTTAACGCAAGCAGGAGGCTTCTTCTGGAATCACCGGATACCGGCAGTATGATTTCCGACGTGCGTCCGTCCCATTCCGAAGGGAACAGCCTGTAGCCGGTGTTTATCTGGCGCGCCACCCTTCCGTGGATGACCTGGAAATAGAGCGTCCCCTCCCTGCCTTCCACGGACGAGGACCTGAATTTGGTTTTGATTGTTGCCATAGTGCAGTCATTTTGAATTAGGATTGTCCAGTTGCTTCCTGATTTCCCGTGCCTCCCTGAACAGCCGGTGCGCCAGACTGTCCTTGTAGGCCGCCATTTCATGGTTACGGATGCGGTTCCTGACCGAGTCCTCAAAAGCGGTCACCAGCCTTTCCACACGCCGGATCTTTTCCTCGTCCCGCTCGATGGTGAAATGCTTCTCCAGGAAGGCGATGTCGGGATCATCCCCCGGCAGGCAGATCCTGATGGCACGGTATTTCAAATCGGCATCCTTCAAAAGCCGGTTCGTGCGGTACTGGTTGCAGTTGGCCCAGACGGAAACGACCAGTGCCAGGATCAGTGCTGAAGCTGTCGTTACCACTGCCTTGGATGCGCTTTCCAGACGGTAGGTCACCAGTCTGCGCTCCGGTTCCTTTTTCAGCAGGACCATTCTCTCATCCAGCCGTCTCACCGTTTCCTTTACAGCTTGGCAGTCTTGACTCAGGCAGTATCTAGTCTTTTCCATCTCCCCGGCAAACGTTTCGGCAGACAACGGCCAGCCTTCCGACAACCGAACGGTATGGTTACGTACCGCTGCTATTTCCAAGCCGTTTTTCTCCACCGCGGATTGCAGGCGTTCCAGACGGATTTTCAGTTCTGCAATCCCTTCCGGGGAACTGGTCCGGTTTTCAACTGCGGGGCTTGTGCCTTCCACGGGCAGCGTCTCCACTTTCTTCTCGATCCTTTCAAGGCATCCGTAGATGCCTTCCAGATAATTTTCCTGTTTCATCTTTCAAGGTTTTTTCGTTATACATATGGTTCACAAACTCCTTCCTTTCCTGCGCTTCTTCTTTCTCCGCAGGCGTTCCGCCTCTTTCTCGTCCTCCGTCGGTGCCACCGACGGCATGAACACGCCACCCGTACCGGTGACTTCGACCAGGTTATCAATAACAGAACCATGACTTTGTTCATGGTACGGTTGCTTTCGGGAAACGTCATTTTCCAGGGACGTGACATGGTTACGGTCCAATGCCGCATCCAGCCTTGACCAGCTGAAACTGCGGTCAATCCCACTTCCCTTGAATGACAGACCGTCCTTGATAAAGCGGATGCCCTGCACTTCATTAGTGTTTCCCTTGTACTTGAATTCCATTTCCACGCCCATTTTTAAGAGCTTATTTTGAAATTCCTTCCATGTATCTGCACTCCTCAAAGCTTCCTTAACCGCACGGTATATCTCGTATTTCACCCTTTCGGAAGCGTGCAGTTTTTCCGTTTTAACGGCCTGTTTGCCTTCGGAATAGGTGAGCGAATACTTGTCTTTAAGCATTTTTGTCACTTTCTCGTTGCGCCTGAAATCGTTGCTGTCGGAAATCACCTTCCCGTCGAAGTCCACCCGGTTGAAGACGATGTGACAGTGCGGGTTATCCGTCCCGTGATGCCTCACCACGATGAACTGCGTGTTCCGTATCCCCATCAGCTCCAGGTATTCCTCCGCCAGACTTGCCATAAAGGCATCGGTCAGCCTCGGTGCGTCCTCCGGCTTGAAGCTGAGCGCGATGTGTCCCACCGGTTTCGTCACGTCCGGATTCAGCAGGCATTGCCACCGGAAACTTCGCGCCATCTCTTCTGCCGTTCCCAGCAGCACGCCTTCCGAGGCGATGATTTTCGCGTCGTCCTTCTGCGTCACGTAACGTATACAGCCGCCGAACGAGCGGCCTTTTTTGATCTTTCCTATCATGAGGCTATCCTCCTTTAGGCCTGTAATCGTCCATGATCCGCTTCAGCTTTCCCAGCAGCCCGTCTATCAGCAGCCTTGTCCTGTAAAAGCCTGCCTGGTGCGAGAGCTTTGTCAGCCGGTTCAGGTTGTTCGCCATTCCCGCCAGGCTGCGCAGCAGCGCGTTCTCCTCCGGTGTATGCCTTGCCGTAACGGTGGCCGCCAGTGCCGCCTCCCTGATATAGACCGCCAGACTCCGGCCGGACTTCCCTGCCCTGAACCTGAGAGCCTCGTAGCTGACGGGGGAGAACTTCACTGTCACTCCCCTGGTCAGCTTCCGCGTCCTGCTCAGTGCCGGACGGCCGCGTCTTTTCTTCATCCCATTCACATCCTTTGTCATATGTTTTTTCTTTTTCGTCCGTACATCTTTCATTCCAAAATCTGCGACCGGCGGGAGTAGATCCGTCCTCCCTGCAACCGCCGGGCGCGGGGGAGCAAGGGTTTTCGGGAATCCGGAAACATAACCTTGCTCCCCCCACAGAAAAATCCCCCCGCATTTTCCACATTGAAGCGGGTACACAGGGGACGGTGCATACATCGGGTACACTCCACGCCCGGTTACAGGCTGTCAGATTTTTCTCCACTGCTCGATGTCCCCACGGTAGGCGGCAAGATGCTCCCTGGCAAGGTTCTCCAGCAGTCCGGAAACGCTCATGCCACGCCCGCCGAGCCTGCGGACGACGGCGTCCAGTTCGTCCCTCACATCCTCACTGACGAACACCGTCTTGCGGTTCCTGATCTTCGGGACGGTGAGGTATGTTTCCCGGTACTCCTCCAGCGAGGCCCTGCGCTGCCTGCCGCTCGTCCTTCTTCTCACGGGGTCTTCCGGTTCCGGCGGGGTGTCCTTTCTTCCCGCCTCCCCGGACACCTCCTCCGCATCAGTCCCGGATGGAATCACCGGTTCCGCATCCATACCGGTGGATTCCCCCGGACCGGGTTCCATCATGAGTCTTTCCCACCACTCGTCGTGGCCGGGGCTAGGACTACGACCGTTCTTTCTGTCTGTGGTTTCGGATGCCGCCGTTTTCTTTCCTCTTGGTTTTTCAGTCGGTTCACTTTTCATTGTACATGGATTTTAGATGGTTGATACTGTGGGCACGGTCTACCCGTTTGCCCGGTTGTCGGAAGCAAATAAAACGATAATAACAAGTGCTGTGAAACGGACGGGTCCGATTGGCGGGGTTTGCCGTGTTATTCATATTGTTGGATCGGTCTGACGGTGATGACTTCACAAATATACGCACCGGAAATTCCAAAATTCCCCGGGAACGGATCTGAACGTAGTACTTCTTAGCTTACTGAAAAGTGATGCGAAAGTTTACCAAAAAGTGATTAATCAACTTTACCAAAAATGCTGTTTTTAAATTTGCCTATTACATCTGAACGCTTGTTTACTGAAAGCAAATGAATGTTAAAATCAGATTCCAATGACATCTGATGACATATAATGACATCTGATGAAGGGCCGGAACCATATCCGGGAACAATCATTTACTTTGCGGATGAAACAAGTACGCATATGGTGTCAAAGGTAGTCATCCTGTCTTGAAATTCAGGATGTTCCGCCGGAATTCACTAAATTGCGGCACGGAATCCGGATCCGAAAAGAGAATGAAACAGATGTCAAACCTGAAATTACATTGATTATGGAAATAGTGAACATTGAAGCAAGGACCTTCGAGGCGATGCTCTCGGCCTTCCGGACGTTCGCGGACCGGCTGGACACCCTCTGCCGGCTGTACGGCGACATGGAGGAGAAGAAATGGCTGGACAACCAGGAGGTGTGCCTGCTGCTGAAGGTCAGCCCGAGAACCCTGCAGACCCTGCGTGACAACGGCACGCTGGCATATACACAGATCTGCCACAAGACTTATTACAAGCCCGGGGACGTGGAAAGCATTATCCGGATAGTGGAAGAGCGCCGCAAGCGGGCTGAAAGCATGGGAAAATCAATTTGAGAAGCCATGGGAAACGAAAGGATGATACTTTCTCCCGACAGTCTGGCAGGCGGCTGGGAAAGTCTGGACGGCAGTCCCGATTTCTACATCTTCAGGGATTCCAGCGGGGACTACCGCCTGCTGGCCTACAGCCTTGACGCGGAGTACGGGCGTGGAAGCTTCTCGCTCTACAGGATAGACGGGGACGGGGAGGGATGCCATATCCGTATCGGTACGAAAGAGTGCCGGTTCATGTCGGAGGGATGCCCCCACACCCTCCATGTCATGGGGTGGGGCCGATATATGAGAAACTGAAAAAGTAAATGTCAAACCAACAAACAGATGAGATTTATGATGAACACCGATAACCGTCTGCTCACCCGTGAGAGCAGCGAGCATATAAGAGAGTTCTTCTCCACCGTCGAACGTCTCTCCGTTTCCATGGAGCGTCTCTTTGCCGGCAGGTCACCGGCGATGGCGGGCGAGAACTTCTATACGGACCGCGAACTGGCTGAAAAGCTGAAAGTGAGCCGCCGCAGCCTGCAACAGTACCGTGACAGCGGCCTGCTTGCCTTCACCCGGCTGGGCGGCAAGATACTGTACCGTTCTTCCGATATCGAGAAGTTGCTTGACGGCTGCTACCGGGAGGCGAGAACCAGGCCGGAGGAACTTTAGAAATGTTCCGTACGGGATCGTGAATGAAGGGGCGGTCGGTTGTCATACCGGTCGCTCCTTCGTTTTCGTATGCTCGGCACGAGCATTGTCTAACGGGTGCAAGTCCCGAGTAAGCCCTAATAGCGGGAATTACATAGCCAAAGGCAAGGGTGTCCATCGTGAGTTGGAATCTGAAAGAAGCCGGCGGCAAACATCTGACCTAACGGACAGAAACTTCATATAAGGCATATGACTGTGGGTAAGGTTGCGAAACAAACCAAAGCCCGATAGCTATTCGGAACGGTCGGTGTAAATGAAGTGGGTATAAGATGGAAAGACAATGTCCTTATCCGAGGAGGTCTCACGGACGCTTCAAATAGTTTTTTTTACGAAAGAAGTGGAGTAAAGCTTGCCGTGAGAAGTCAGCAGATGCCATAGTATTGCAATAATCGATAACATTGCATGAAGGGCTGAACCTAACAATTAAACGATAGTAATTGAAACATACCTTATGAAGGAAAGAATGCAGAAAACATTATCCCAAGTTAATGGCTGCCCCCAAAGAGATAGGTCGGAAACCGAATGGTATGGGGGAGTGCAGACCTTCATGTGGATGTGTGAAGACAACATCGTGGAAGTACCATTCAACAAGGAACACCTTTTCGAGCAAATCCTCAGTCCTGCGAATCTCAACCGAGCTTACAAGGCTGTTATGAGAAACAAAGGCTGTGGTGGTATCGACAAGATGTCGTGTGAGCAGTTGCTCCCATGGCTCATGACCAACAAGGATGTGCTCATCCGTTCCTTGATGGACGGCTCTTACCGTCCGAACCCAGTGAAAAGGGTAGAAATACCCAAAGACAACGGCAAGATGCGCCTGTTGGGAATACCTACAGTGATAGACCGTGTGGTGCAGCAAGCCATCAACCAAGTACTGTCTCCCATCTATGAGAACCAATTCTCCAAGACAAGCTACGGCTTCCGACCGAGAAGAGGATGCCATGATGCACTGCGTGGAGCGCAAAGGGTAATCAACGAGGGCTACACCTATGTAGTAGACCTCGACCTTGAACGCTTCTTCGACACCGTGAGCCATAGCAAGTTCATAGAAATCCTCAGCCGTACGATAAAAGACGGTAGAGTTGTCAGTCTTATACACAAATATCTCCGAAGTGGTGTAATGAACAAAGGTTTGTTTGAAGCGAGCGAGGAAGGAACTCCCCAAGGCGGACCGCTAAGTCCGTTGTTGAGTAACATCATGCTCAACGAGTTGGATAAAGAACTTGAACGCAGAGGACTCCCCTTTGTGCGCTATGCCGACGACTCGATGATATTCTGCAAGTCCAAAAAGGCTGCAATGCGAGTAAAGGCGAGTATAACCCGATTTATAGAGAATACTCTATATCTCAAAGTCAACAAGGAAAAGACCGTAGTGTCGTATGTGCGCGGAGTGAAATACCTCGGCTATTCCTTTTATGTGATGAAAGGCAAGTGCCAACTCACGGTACATCCCAAGTCCAAAGACAAGATGAAGTCAAAGCTAAAAGAACTGACAAGTCGCAGTAATGGGTGGGGATATGCCAAGAGAAAGCAAAAATTGAAAGAATATATAAGAGGTTGGGTCGGCTATTATCACCTTGCCAATATGAAGCGTCTTCTGCTTGAAACAGACGAATGGTTAAGACGTAGAATACGCATGTGTATATGGAAAGCTTGGAAGAAAGTCAAGACAAAAGTGGCAAACCTCATTAGATGCGGTATCAATAAATACCAAGCATACGAATGGGGTAACACTCGTAGGGGCTATTGGCGAATAGCTGACAGTCCTATTCTAAAAAGGGCGATAGATAACAATAAATTACGCTCCGCAGGGTATGCTACTTTAATGGAGGCGTATCTCGAATGGTATCCAAAATAGGAACCGCCGTATGCGGAACCGCACGTACGGTGGTGTGAGAGGTCGGAAAACGAAAGTAGGAAGAAAACTGCTTCGTTTTCCTCCTACTCGATTTTCCACCGGATAAACGACTTTAAATTGCTCGTAAAATACTTATACACAGAGTATTTCTCTTTATGAATTATGATCCGGTGACAACATTGGCATAACATGGCGGGACATGGAAACATTTTTCCGATATGGCAATAAGATACGGGGATTCCATTATAAAAAAAGACCCTTATTTTATTATGTCATTATGTTATTCTGAAATTGGGGCGGGTCGTTCGTGTACCGGTGGGACGATCCATTCCCGTAATGGCGGCACATTCCGTACCGGTATCATTATCCTCCGGCAATGCCGTTTCCCGGTCTTTTCGGAGTGACCTTATGCCGGCCGGTGACAACCGCATGTCCGTGTGTAAACATGACGGCACATAAAAACAGGCACATCCCCCGGGCTCCTGTCCCGTCGGATGCGCCTGTCTCCGTCATGTCATATACAGCCGGACTCCTCCGGCCCATGCCTCTATCTGAGTATCGGATTCGAGAGCAGTATCTTGTAATAGGCCACCCCGCCAATCTCTACCGGCATCCTCGCCATCATGAACTGCACGCTCTTCCTCTCCACCTTCGCCTGCCGCATGAGCCTCTGCACGATAAACCCCGCCGAGAACCTTGCGCATCTTTTGTCCTTCCAGACGATGAACCCCTCGCTGTCGTCGGCCCGGCAGATGTACCAGTCATCCGTCTCGTCGTCGTGGGCGAAGTTCACCCGTCCGCCACCGAGGATTCCCAATTCGATTGACATCGTCTTTGACAGATAGACGGTTCCCCTGCTGTCAAGGTTGATGGTCCGCTTTCCCTTGTATGTGACTTCCTGCGGACGGGAGTTTTCCCTGTTGTATACTATCAGTGCCATAACTTTCTTACTTTTCCGTTAAACAATTTTTTCAATACATGAAGCTTTCCACCGCCAGCATCTGACTTCTCCATGCGAAACCGCTGTGGGTACGTACCGCGTCCACTATCCTGCATACTTTCTGCGATATGGCCGATGCCGAGATACCCATGCATTCCGCCAGTGCCTTGAACGAGAACTGCGCCTCATAGAACCTGAGCATGAACATCCGGTATTCCTCGTAGGAGAACTTCTGCCTTACGAAACGCAGTATGTCCTTAACCAGCCTCTCGCACCCGTTCAGGTCGTCCTCGGAAAGGAATTTTGCCTCCTCGCCACATCGGAGAAAGAAATCATCTTCAGGGTGTGCATACCGGTTCTCCCTTTTAATCTTTACCAGGGCCGCCTTTTTGTAGCATCCGATGAAATACGCGTCATAGTCCGTTATGTCCTTTCCGGGAACCAGCACCTGCCTTCTTACGAAAA